>OBKR01000112.1_pt1 | contig 102290 bp, 142 predicted proteins | sample 1518991 | NCBI WGS metagenome assembly OBKR01 (sample SAMEA2452117, study PRJEB22498) | human gut metagenome | biome: human feces; feature: human gut; material: feces | place: Australia | collected 2012
CCGATGCAAAATCTATTACTTCTTTCTAAAATAGGTTGTAACTCACTATGATATATTGGCTTATTTGTAACCAATAAACGCCACTTCGGAGGCCGGGTAACAGACGGGTAACAGAATCGAATGAAAAACCCTCTCAACGCCCGATCTATCGGTCTGTCGAGAGGGGTATTCAACGCAACTGATACGGGGCTATCAGTACCGCAAAGATAATGAATTATTTGGATTTCTATTGCTTGGTGTAGATTATCGCATTCTCGGCCTCGGTCAAGCCATAATCCCACATTTTGAAAGAGGAGGCGTCGATGACCTTGATGTTGCGCTGATCTTCGCTGTTTACTACTTCGCCGTCCGTTCCGTATTCAAAGAATGAGATCGTCGGGATTGCTCCCTCATATTTTACGTCGATTGAGTAATAGCAGGTCGATGAGCCGCTGATCTCTTCAAATCGGGTGTCGGTTATGACGGCGGTTCCGTATGCTGTAAAATCCGGGAAAAGGATTACCGTCGGCTTGATCTCTTCCGGCTCGGAATAGGGCTGAAAGACGATGGTTTCCGTATAGGAACCGGCGGATGATAACTTATCCTCATGGAACCCGATATATCTGCCGTTCAAAGTCTGCCAAATCTGTTTGACGGTTTCGTCCATCTCCGGCTTTGGGGTATCGTCTTTGGAGCAAGCTGCGATGCAAAGGGATAGGAATAGAATAGATAAGAGTTTTTTCATAATATGATGGTTTTATGCTTTCAGAAAATAAACGGGAATAATCGGGAGCAGGGCTTTGTCCTCCTCGCTCATGCGGTCGTAATAGCGAATCCATAGGTCGATGAACTCGTCGATGTCGATCAGACGCAGGCAACGATGCCCGTTGCGGGCTTCTTTCTTGGATTCGCTGGTGAATGTCCCCGATGTAACCAGCAGGCCGACCTCGCCCTCTTTCACGAGAACCCCCAGCAGACTGCGGACGACATCGACGGAGATTGCAGAGGTCGGATAATGCTTGACCTGTACTTTCAACTGCGGGGCGGTCGTGCCGAGCGGGTCTCGGTAGGCGATAATATCAACGCCGCCATCCTTGCCTTTCGGGGCGATGAATGGCGTATAGTAGCCCATTGCCCGCAACAGGGCGGCGACCAAATCCTGAAACTCGTAAGGGTTCTTTTTGATGATATACTCCCGAATGCCTTTCGATGCCTGACCTTGCAACATATCCAAATCATCGGGCTGATCCGCATTCTCCTCGATGACCGATACCGCGTGCTCTTTCTGTATCTTGGAAAACTTGCCGTGAAAATCGGCGAAGAACTCTCCGGCTCCGGCGGCAAGAGCTTTCGCACCCTCTTCCGTCAGATGCCAAATCCCGCTCTTTTTGACGAGATACCCGACCTTGCCTACCTCTATCGAATAGAAGTTGAGATACGCTTTCCAGCGGATGACGCCGCTCTTGGTTTCCTCTTTCTCATAATCGGTCAGCGGGAACGATGATGCGAGGGTTGCGTATATATCCGAAATCCTCATTTCGCCGCCGTTGGCCTCGATTGCTTTCATGGCGGCAAATACGATCTCCGCCTGCCTTGTTGGTTTCTTTTCGCTCATGCTATCCGTAAATCAAACATTCGCTGCTGTTTCCGGATATGCACACAAAAAGCGTGGGCGTTCCTGTCGGTTTAGAGGTATCGCCAAACACCTACGGACTAACAAGGAAATGCCCACGCATAACGCAGGCATTTACCATTGTTTTTTAAGTCCGTTGTGAAATTGGCGATTTCCTAAACCTTAAAAACAATAGCAAACGCTATAATATCAAAACTTTTTCAAAGGTACAAAAAGTTTCTGAAATTTGGAGCTATTATTATAATCGGCTGTATTGTTCGCCTTTGCGCCCTCAAATAAACCTCCGAATCAAGGGAAAAATCTTTTTACGGAGCAGTACGAGAATGATGATAATTGCCACCCAAAAACCGCGTATTTGCGTCTGTTGCCACCATGTCAATTTGCGCTCTACCTCGACGATCTTTTCAACCTCGACCTCCCGATCCCGATAAACGATGCTGTCCCGATATTCTATCGGCCGCTGCGTCGGTATTTCCCGATCGTCCGTCTTGTTTTCGAGCGAGTGGGATAGCGACCCGTCGGGGTTGATCCTTGCGTCCGATACCGCTGCCGAGGTTTCGAGGTGGCTCGAATCTTGGCGGACGGTCTGCTCGGTTCGCTCGGCCGGCAGTTGCACCCGTACCGTGTCGGGAATCCATATTGTGCGATGCCTGATCTCGACATGCAGGCTATCCCGCATTCCGGTCGAGGTCGTCAGATGTTTGCACGGGCAGCAGGCCGACAGCAAACCGATGATAAGGCACAAAATCAGCGTTCTCATACGATTTCGATTTGGATTGGTTCGCCCCGGTCGGAGGCCGTTTTGAGCATGTCATAGACCCGTCGGAATGTCGCCGTCGAGTTCAGCACCTTGCCGACCTCCTTGTTTTCGCCGACCAATATGCACCCCGCGCTATCCTCGGCGGTATTGCCGATATGGATCAGGATGCCGTCGAACTCCGGCACATTGAGCAGCCGAGGCAGGTAGCCGTCGCAGAATTTGTACTGCGCTCGATCCTTATACTTCGGAGATTGGATTTTCAGCGTGATGTCGTATGTCCCATAGGGGATAGCGGTTTCGGCATACACTTTCTTTTCGCCATTGTCGAACTGTCCGTTTTTGTTCAGGTCTCGCACGGCATCTTCGATGGTGTCGCAGACCTTTTGCCCGTCGATGTAGAGCCAGCCGATGGTATAGGTCGGCTTCAATGCGATGCGTTTCAAAAGTAGTTTCATAGCCACGCGAAAATTTGAATGATGAAACCTCCGGCCATTGTATAGGCCAAGTCAAGCCAATCCCATCCTTTGTAGCGGTATTGGTCGAAAGCCTCTTTTGCCACCCCTGCGATGGCGGCGAATAAGACGCATATTTCAGCCGTATAGGGAATGACAAGGGCGAAAAAGGCCGCGATTACCGCACCCGCAATGAGGTGCAGGAGTTTGTCGGATGGAATACTCCCCAGCCATTTCAAGATGGCGGTCAGAATCTTTTTGATAGTTTCCATGATGTTGTGATGTTAGTTGGATAATAGGGTTGCTACCTGAATACCGCACTTGCGAATAGCCTTGCCGACAGCGGAGGCGTCCATCTGTTTTTGTCCGCAAAATGATATGCCGATTGCTCCGAGCGGCTTTTCTCCTGCATATAGGGCGAGAATGGCGACCTCGTTCACATTATTCGACTTGAACTTGAAATACATTCGTTCGTCGATCTCCTTGATCGTTTCGATAGCTCCCCAATAAAATCCGTCGTCAAAGACTTTCCCGATAAAAGGGTATTTCGATAGCTGAAAATCGGTATATTCGTCATCGACGTTATTAATGCTGTCGGCGACCTCTTCGATTCGCATATCGCCGTATAGGAACGGTAATCCTGATGATAGGTTTTTGCTCCCATTATGCAGCTCTATGAGCCATGTACGGTCGGCATCGAGCGCATATAAGAGTTTGCGCAGCATCAGACGAATATCCGCATCTACCTGAATGCGCTTGGATACCGATTCATCATGTTGCTCTGCTTGGATTGATTCGACTTTATCCAGCACATAGCACGGATTGGTGATAGTGAGGATTACAAATCCCGTGAGGAGTAAAAGCAGGAGCACCCGCAGAAAACGGAAAAATCCGTACTTCTCCTCCATTTTGAGTAGCTTTTCAAGCCACCCGATTCCTTTTTCAATCTTCTGTTCCATAGTGGATTTAATTTTCAACAAAGGTAATAAATAGTATCTAATAGGTACTATTTTGAATGGGAAAATTATTATTTGGTTCTGACGGCACTTGTGATTACGGGTAGGTATTCTATAATGAAGAGCTGTATTATCCTTGTGATATTTTCAGAGTAGTTCCGTCTCTCCAAACCTGTCCATAAACTTTTGGGTCGGAAGTAGGAATACCGTCCATTAAAATCTTCAAAATTGGATAACCATTTGTATTTGTATTTTTTACTCCTACTATAAAATTAACCACCCTTGCATTACGTTGGCCTCTTACCCATAAATTAGCATTATCTGAATTAAACTCAGATAAATAACTTAATCCATCAGGGAAGTCTCTATTTAATGATATGGCATTAGATGATATGGCGGCATATTTATTGGCTGCGCCTCCTTCTCTCGGCATTATATTAATGAAAGATCCGTTTGCGTCGGAGGACCAAAAAGCTATTAGTGTATCATTATAATACATTTCGATACGCCGGGAATTGGGATTCAATACTATTCTTGAACGATCTTTATTCGTTTCGATACGAGCACCAATAATATTAAATGCGCCTGAATCACCTATATTCCATTCGAATGCTTTATTGGCATCTCCTGCTCGAAACTGATTCTTGATTAGGTGCCAAAAAGATTGACCGTCGGATGATACAATTTTATCGGTCGTGATGCGGCCGGGCAGAATCTCCGAAAACCCATAGAGCGAAACATAGCTCCGTTCGCCGTCATATTCGCTATTCAGAATACCTACCAGCAGATGATAATACCCTGCAACATCATTCATCTTGATCGCTCGATCAGAGAGCAGGAAATCGCTTTTTGCGGTGGTGTCCGTGCGGCTGACCTTGGCATATAGATAATACTTCTTTTCGCCATTGTCGAGGTATGGTGAAAGGTATTCGCTCATCTCCCAAACCTTGTACTCCGAATCGGCATGAGAGGATGAAATCGTTCCGATGCCGAGCGTCATGTGCTGGATGAATCCGTGCGGGATATGCAACTGCTTTGCCGCATTGTCGTAGGTGATACCGTCGTTTACCGCCGTGAGGTCGGTTTTGCTGGCGACGAACCGGAATTGCAGGCTCTCATCCCCGACGAGCATCATCATCGTCTGCACGGTCAGCGGATTGATGGAGTTCGTGAAGTTGTCGAGCATTGAATCCTCCAACATCGCCATTGTTTCCCTGACATCGCGGAACCGACGCTTGGTATAGCTTACGGCGTTGCGGATGCTGTTATCTGTCGCCACCTCATTTTGCCCGATCTCCCGAAGCTGTGAAGATACGCTCTTGCCCGAAACCGAGTTTGAGATTTCGAGAACAGGGGCATACGGTGAGGTGAGGTATTCCTTGATACCCGTGATGCGGATTGCTATGCCATCGGGAACGAACTGCTCATCGGTGAACAGAACATATCCCCCGACTTTCAGCCGACCACCCACGCGGAGCCAATTCTTTTTCGCCCATAGTCCTTGCAGAGTGCCGGTAAAGGTGAATTTCGGGTCTTCGTTCTCATAGAGCTTACGGGCCGCTTCACGGAACATATCCCATGATGCCCCTGTCTTATCCGTATTGTTGCAGATATAGGCATCCGGCAGCATGATCCCGAAAATGGCGTAAGTGTCGCCGACGGCGGGCTTGAATGTTTCGTTCGGCATCGTAACCCCGTCGATCTCCTGCGGTACGAGTTCAAAGCGGCGTTCCGAGTGGTTGTATTTGAACTCGAACTGCTTATCGTCGCCCGCGAGCATTCCCTTTTGGAAACTGATCGTCGCCGTCTCGCCCTCAATGATATAGTCGTTGAAATTCAGCTCTGCGGGGATGGAGTTGTCGATGATGTCGTAGAAATTCTTCCCGACATCCATCGTTTCTACCTTTGATACCGTCCCCTCGCGGGATGGGTATATTTCGGAGCAATCAAGGCTGTCCTCCTTGACTGCATCGGAAATCTTGTCGATGCGCTCGATGGAATACCCCTCCGCATCAGATTGATAGGTGCGGCCCTCGTAAACGAGCGTCTGCGACTTCGGCAACAGCAATTCCGCCGAGCCGTATTTCGAGCGGTCGATATTGCGGTCTCCGCCCTGAACATAAAGCCGCTTGATCGGCAACTCATCGCTCTGCGTGGTGCGTCCGACACCCGGCTCGAAACCGTTCCCCTTGCCGTATGCGAGCGGCAGGGGATCATCCTTGAAATACTCGACTTTATGCAGCGAGATCGTATAGTCGTTGATTTCCCATTCGGTCTCGAATTTGTTTGCGACATCCTGCAATGCAGCATCGACGTAGGTGTGATTGAACTCGACCGTCTGCTCCGCCGCATCGAGGCATTCGCCGACTTTCCAAACTCCGGCCCCGTCGCGCTGGTTGAGATTCCAGACGATAGCTTCGACGAGTTCGTGGGGCTTGGCGCACATCGACCATTTGAGGCGTTTATCGACGGGATTACGCATCTTATACAGGCTCATGTTGTCCTCCAATGTTCCGAGGGTGAGCGTGTATTCGATATTGCGGGTTCCGTTTTTCTTGATGTTTTCCGGCGATCCGAGTTTGTATTTCACGCCTTGATACTCGCACCATGCCCCGACCGGAATTTCGACAAATTCCGATAGGGAGAATTTCAGGACGAGTTGCGGCTTGGACATGAGGGAGCGATAGCGGTAGCTGCTATCGCTCTCCTGTACGTCCAACGTCGTGTTGTTGAAATGCAGGGTCAGCATGATCTGATTTTATTCGATGTTCAGCTCGGCGCAGTCTGCGTCGATTTGGGCTTTCAACGTGGCTCTCGCTGCGAGAAAGTCCTTGTATGAGGCGATCTTCGCCTTTGCCTCGTCGCTCGACTTGGAGCCGCCATATACGCCGAGATTGGCGGCGTTGTACTCATTGATGAGCTTCTGCTCGTAGTTGGCATCCCACATTGCACGGATGGCGGCTTCCGTGATTTTGTTACTCGTAACGGTCGCCCATACAACTACCTCATAGCAGGAATACTGCTTGCGCGGAGTTTCGGCGATGGGTTTCTCGTTCCCCTCGGCAATGATCTGATGTTGCGGGGCGTCCTCTTCCTGAATATCCCAACGGTAGATGTAGCTTCCGTTGCCTACGGCCTCGAATTTAGACGGCCTTGCATCGTAATACGAACGTGTCATAGAATTGCGATTTAATGATGGTTTTTAACAAATGTTTTGAATTGGAGACTTTCGCCCATCCGTACCAACTGCATAGCTTCTGTTTGTAGTCTCTCGCGCTGATATTGAGTTTCTTATTCAGACGCGCGGCCATGCGGCAGAAATTCTGCTTGATGGATTTGCGCATGAGCGTTTGGTTGTGGTAGAATACGAACCCGACGAAATCGAGGCCGCGCCCGTGCTTGTCCGCCCGGTTCTCGGCAATCGGAAATATCTGCTCATTGCCTTTCAACGTCAATTTCAAGGCTGCGAGATACTTCTTGATGTCGGACAGCAGGATGTGCAGCTCCTCTTTCGTGGAGGCGAGAAATACCATGTCGTCGGCATATCGGAAATAGTATCGCACCCGCTTCTCCTCCTTGATCCAATGATCGAAGTAGGCGAGCATCAGGTTTGCGAAGTATTGGCTCAAATAGTTGCCGATAGGCACGCCGTCGGTGCTGTCGATGATCGTATCGAGCAGGGCGAGCGTATCCTTGCATTTGATTTTGCGGCGGATGATGGTTTTCAATACGTCGTGGTCTATCGACGGGTAGAACTTCCGGATGTCGATTTTGAGGCAATATCGGGCGTTTTCCCGGTCTTTGATGGCCCGCTTGACATTCCGCATCGCTCCGTGAATCCCGCGGCCCTTGATGCAGCTATATGTGTCTTTTGTGAAGACCGAAACCCATATCGGTTCGAGGATATTCATGATTGCATGGTGCAGAATGCGGTCGGGGTAATACGGCAATCGAAATATGATCCTCTCTTTCGGCTCATAGATCGTGAACGTGCTGTATTCGGAGTTCTTGAATGTATGATTTTTCAGCGTTTCATGCAGGGCAAGGATATTCGCTTCACGGTTTTTGTCGTGAAGCAAGACGCCATACGAGCGGAGTTTCCCGCGCCTTGCCTTTTCATCGGCGAGGCGGAGGTTATCCAGCGATATGATCTTTTCGTATAAGTTTCCTATACGCTTCATTTCGACGCTTTGCTTTTCATATTCGGGGCGTTCGGCAGTTCGGGATGCCCGAAACCGCCTACTAACTCCTTTTTGAGGTGATATTTTTTGCCGAGAGGCAGGGTCGTTGCTCTCAAAATTTATGTTTTTACCTTTCTGAAAATCATTGGCGAGACCTGATATTCGCATTCGTATTCGAGGGCGTGTTATTCGAATTCGCATACGCAAAACCGGCATTCGAGCTGTTATTCGCATTACCGCTGAACAGGACACCGCAAGAGCAACCAACCTTTATACATTACTCCAAATAGTACCGCGTTCCCGATGCCCGCATCGTTACCCGTCGCGGGAATTTGTCCATTTCCCGAATCTTGGCGAGGACATATTTGATTTCCCGCGAATTGGTGAAGAACTTGCGTGCATCGCGGTCGTGATCGTCCCGATTCATCTTGATCTTGACGAGCGTCCGATTCTCTCCGAACTTCGTTTTCACTCCCTCGATGTAGTCGCAGACCCAAAAGGTGAGGTTTATCAACTTCTGCTGCGTCGTTTCGGGGCAGTTAAAATGCTTGTTGGTTTCGTCGGCGGGGATTTTCAGGAAATCCAGCGAACCGTCATCTTCCATCGGATTATGGTTATTCTCCATTGTCGTATCGTTTAATTATTGGCCGAGCGTGTTTTCTGTGGCGTTATCCGTTATGCGGGGATAAAGCAAAGGCGAGACCCGACATTCGCACTCGCAAACGAGGGCGCGCTATTCGAATGCGCACACGCAAAACCGGCACCCGAGCCGTTATTCGCACTACCGCCGAACAGGACACCGCGCAATGCTTCGGCCGTCGGGATGTTGGTATAGTGGTAGTCGCAGAAATAGGTCGAAGAACCGCCTCCTACGACGGAGGGCATGATCTCTCCTCCCTCGCCGAAAATCACCTCTTTGACATATCCCTCTGCGCGGGCCTCGTTGCCTACATGGGCGTAGCCGTCGTAACCGCTATCCGAGAATTTGGCCGGATCGGTGCAGACGAATACCTTGCTCAACCCGTCGCCGCCATTCTCCTCGGTCGGGCTGATCCGGATGTTGATGCCGTCCGTCCATTGCCAAACATGACCGAAAGGATTCTCGACACCCCGATAGCGCGGAACCATGACCGTGCATCGGGTCGATCCGTCCTCATTGATGACGGGGTATGCTACCTCGCCCGTGCCGTTTCCGAGTTCGTCGGTATGGCCGCACGGCACGAACGGATAATAGCCGTTGAATCCGCTCCAATCGGACATGTTCGTTACACCTGCTCCGAGGCCGCCTTGTGCATAGCCGTTGCTGTCCTTTTCCGCATTGAACGTCGCCTGCGAGTTGAGCGTGGCATATTCGATGACGAAGAGCCAATACAGTTCTTTTTGGATGTCGTAGGTCATGCAGTTCCATTCCGTCGAACCGGACTTGCGTTTGCGGGCGTAATTGCGGAAATTGGTACGGGAGATACCCGTCGCCGGGCGTCCGAGGAACGTGCGATAGGTTCCGTCATACGCCGTATTGTTGTTGCCGCCTCGGTAGTCGGCATCCATATTCACGACCGAGCAGAGGGTCGTCGTGCTGCGCTGTATGGTAGCCTGATACGCCGAAACGTATCTATTCCCTGGGACGAGACGATAGCCGGGGAGAGGGTACTCGCTGATGCGTACCCGCCGCTTCGTGCCGTCAGTCTCGAATTTGCGGTAGTGCATGGGAAGTTCGACCATGACCTGACCCCGCGAGCCGTCGCGCGTCTGTCCCGTCCAATTTGCCGGATTGAGATATTCCACGACCTCGCCGTCGTCGTTGAGCAGGCAGCCTTTCATCCGGTTGTGGATCGGCAGGCTCTTGTGCAGGGAGAGATTGCCGATACGGGTGCAGGCAGGCGAGGATACAGCGGTGTCGAACTCGATGCCGTAGCTGCATTCCTCCTCCATGTAAGGCAGGAGCGTTGCGAGCGCGGCCTTTTTGCTCTCGCCGTCCTCCAATACCTCGCAAATGAGGTTGAACGGGTTGGTTCCCGATACATCGGGCAAGTCGCTCAATCGCTTGCCATTCTGAAAAGCCTCGATAATCTGTTCGAGGATTGCTTCTTGTTCTGCTGTCATAGCTATTTGTCGTTTAAGAATTTGAAAACCGTTTTTCCTTTCGATGCGATGAACATCACCGACGATGCGGTATTCAGCCGCATTTTCTTTTGCCTACGGGATGTCGCCCATTGGCGCAGCCGCCGCGATAGGGAGATGAAAACCGAGACGATCATACCTTTTCGACGTAAGTCCCAGCTCCCCAATAGAGGTCGTGAGTGTTGAGAAAATCCGCATTCGGTGCGATGGCCTTGATCGCCATCGGCGACCAATCGTTGAGCACTACCGGAGCGTCGGAAAATTCGTCGTCCTGATAGCATTTCACGCTCAATACGGCGTCCACGGTGGAGCTGCTGTATTTGGGCCTGATGTAGATCGAGAACAGCGCGTCATTCGGCAGGCTGAAACCGTCTGCGAGGTTCTCGATCTTGCCATGCGAGAGGATGCGCCCGCCATTCATAAATTCGCTGATGTAACCTTGTCTTGCCATAGCTTGATGTTGTTTTTAATTGAACCTGAAATTACCGTTTGCCGTGAGGCGGATCGACGAGAGTGTTACCAACCCGACCGTAGGCTTCGAGACCTTGATCTGAATCGTCTTGTAGAGGGCTACGTTGCAGGTCGGGATGACATGGATGATGCTGGTTCCGGCGGCAAGGATCGTAATGCGTCCGTCGGGAGTTACCGATACGGCCTTATCGTCGCCGAGGAACAATACATTCGGCTTGACGCTGGCCGGAGTGAGTGTGGCGCGGATGAAATTCTCCGCCATATTGCCGACCAGCAGGCGCGAGGGGTATTCTACCGTCATTGCAGTCGGCACAAGATTCAGCGGTTCCAATTCCGCAGCGGCGGCGATCACCTCCTCGCAATCCTCTTTCGCCTCAATCGCGGCGGCGGTGGCATTGCTGGCGTTCGTGGTTGCGGTATTGGCGGCGGTCGTAGCTTCTTGTGCTTTTTGCGCGGCATTGATGGCCGATTGGGCACTCTTCGATGCTGCATCGGTGACATCGGTGGCATCTTTTGTCGCCGCTTTCATCCCCTCGACGACCGACTGGATATATTCGAGCGACACCTTGACGCTCTTGTTGAATATATCGACACCGATAGTCCACAGCCCTTTGAATGAGGTGCATTCGGGGAGTTCCGATATTTTCTTCTTTATCATATCCTTGTAGAGTTAAATTCTAAATACAATGAGGCCCTCTTCCGGCTCGGTTATCACTACCTCCTTATCCTCGGTCGCCAATACGCAGTAATTACCGTCGGGCCGCGAATCGGGAAAGGTCAGGGTTACGGTGAACTCGCACCACACCCGCCCGTTGCGGCGAATATCGAACCGCGTTACCGCATTGCTCTTGTAGTAGCAATTATACTCCTCCAAAGTGTTGTCGTTGTATAATTTGCGTAATTCGGGTTTCAGCAGGGCGGTGAAAAGCGCATACCAGCGTTCCCAAAATTGAGCGATGCTATCGGCATAGATAAAGAGCTTCATCGCAACGTCTTTCGCCTTGTAGAAAACCGATTCTCCGTCATAGTCCACTCCGGGCCGATTGGTTACATCAATTTTCAGATTCTCGCGGACATTCGGGGCTTTCTGAATATTCCGATCCGTGCCGTCGAGGACATAGACCCCGAAGCGGGAAAAATCGACATCATCCATCTCGTAGCCGTTTTGCTTGAAGCCCGTCGGGGCTGTTGCATAGGGAGCTTGATTCAGCAGCGTATTGTACTCGTTCAGGCTCTCGATGTCCGTCTCATCGGTCGGATAGACGGGCGGAAAGTCATCGGCGAAATTCAGCGTGATTTTTCCGAGCTGGATTTTGGCGGACAATGCGGGATTGGTCAGAAGCCGCAGTTTGTAGGACTTGCCGAGTTCGGCGAAGTCGAAGATATGATATGCCCCATCGGAAAGCACCTCGAACAGATCGCTCGCGCTCAAAATATCGGTGATGCAAAACGGTATCGAGAATGTCTTGCTGTCGAGGATCGGATTAGAGAGATCTGTTTCCTCGCCGTCATATTCGGGCCATTCGGTGCTATTCAGTTTTTTGAATGACGGCATCTGTACGAGTGCCTTGTACCCGTACTGCTCTACGAAGATGCCGTATTCGCTGAACGCATCCAGTCCGTCTATGAACAGCTTGCCTACCATAGGATTTTCGCGTTGTCCTGAACGATGTAACTCACCTCGGAATCCTTATCCTTTTCGACCTTGACGACCGCATATCCCGATGCCGCGACGGAGGCTTTTGCTCCGCACATTAGGAATAGCCGATTTCCGGCGGTTTCGCGGTATTTCAGCTCGGCGGTGGTATCTCCTATCAAAAAGACTTTCCGAGCCTCCAAAAGCGAGATTTCGCCACTGTCGATATATACCCCGTATCGCTCCGGGTGGTACTTCTTGAATCGTCTGAATGTGGCGATGTTGGGGAAGTTGTAGGCCGTCATAAATTCGACCCCTCGCGGGGAGAACATCAGCCCGATCAACTCTTCCAATGTCTCGTCGCCTTTGAACATGTCGCAGGCTTCGAGTTTTGCGGCCATTTCATACTGCCCGCTATCGGCGCATTGGGCTTGGGCGGCATCTTTGGCCGCCCTCCATTCCCTCTGTATTCGTCTGATGAGTTCTTTCATTTAGCTGCGGAGTTTTAATCCTTTCCGGTCAATATCATCAACCGTGTTTTTGATGTCCTTGATATTCTTATCGACCCTATCGAGCTTGTCGTTGGCCTCGGAGGTATTCTTCTCAATGCCCGTCAGTTTGTCGAGGACGGCATTGCTCGTGCGATTCAGGTCATTCATGCCTTGTACGAGGGTATAGGTATGCCCCTGAATGGTCGTCAGGCGGGCGTTGTTCTCATCGACGCTATCCTGCGACGCGGTGGCGATCCCCTTGCTCATTCCCTCGCGCTCGGCATCTCCCGTGAAATAATTTTTAAGGCTATCGGACAGACCTTGATAGATCGCGTTGAACTCTTCTCCGACCTGATTGAGTTCTCCGGCAAATCCATTCATCGAACCGATCACGGCGTCGATGCCTTTGAACGAGCCGTCATTGCCGAACCATTCTTTTTTGTATCTGTCGAAAATGCCTCCGATACGCTCTTCCAAATACTTCTGTACGAGCATCCTTTGCAGAACATCGGCGACAATATCATTGACCTTTTTGCGCCATGCCTCCATCGCATCCTCTCCCTGCTTGGCCGCTTCGAAGAAAGCATCTCCGAGTTCCGAGGCAAGGTCGGCGGCGGTATAGCCGATGATGTCTTCCAGCATCTCGTTGATGATGGATGCCATCTCTTGGGCGATCTCCTGAATCTGTCGCTGCCACTCCTCGATCTTGCCGTGATCGGTCTTTTTCTTGCTTTGCTCCTCATTGATCTGTTTCTGAATGAGTATCTGCTGCTCTGCAAGGTTTTCGAGCTGCTTGCGGCTTTCGTCGTATCTCTTCCCTCCGAGGGCTTTATCGGCGGTATAGGCTACCTTTGCATACGCATCGGCAATCTTCTCGATGGATTTCTCATATACCTCGCTATCGTAGCGCATCCGGGCGATCATCCGTGTCCATGAGTTGCCGTACTGCTGTGATGTGAGATGCAGACGCAATACCTCCTGCGTGGTTTCGGCGTAGATGTCCCTCAATTTCTGCACGGCATCCCCGACATTATTCTGCAAGCGGACGGTATCGGCATTGTCGAGTTCCCATTGCAGTTGGTCGATGCGGCGTTGCAGGTTCTCGATTTCTTTCTGCTTGGAATCGTCATCGTTGAAGAGGTTGGCGATGGCCGTAGCGACCTGCAAAGCCGCCGAAATAACGGCGAGGATAACCGATGCTTTCTCGATGGTTGATATAGAGGCGGCTCCGGCTGCTGCTGCGGCCGTTGCACCCTGTGCCGTTGCATCAACGGTAGCTTCTACGCCCTCGGCGACGCCTTTGCCGACATCTCCGATGGCATCCATGACAGTCGATGCGGCATCCAATACCGCGTCAATAGTATCGAGGGCCTTGCCGATACCATTTGCGACATCATCGGAGAATATCGCCGCGAGGTTCTGCGCTTGGCCGCCGATCCCGGAAATCACGCCTCCGACAGCCCGCAGTTGCGTTGTGAAATTCTTGTAGGAAACGGTGATATTATTACGTGCGGATAATGCCCGCTGTTCAGCCTGCGAGTTGCGCTCCGTCGCTTCGGCAACGCGGAATTTCGCCAATTTCAGGTTTTCTTCGGCTTCGCGGTACTTATCGCTGTCCTCCGTGAGAGTACCCAAATCAATCTGCTCGCGGAGGGCCTGCTCGACGGCGAGAGCTTCGTTGTATTCCCGCTGCGCGGTCGTGATCCCATCCTGCGCGTCGTGCCATGCCTGCAATGCGGCGACGAACTCCGTTTTGGCGTTGCCTATGTCCTTGATCGACTTGTGCAGGGCGACAAAGGGGTTTCGAGAGGCGATTTCCTCCTCCATCTTGGTAATCGCTTCTTGATAGTCCTTGATCTCGGTTGCGCCCATCGAATCCTTGTTCGAGGCGAAATAAGCCTTGATCTTGTCGAGGTTGTATTGCAAGGTCGATAACGACTGTTTTCCGAGGTCGCCGAATACGCTCTCCCAGTTGATCGACTTTTTGAAATCCGCAGATTCCAATGCGGCAAACTCGGCGTTCATCTGCTTAATCGCGTTGTGCAGGTATTCGGTCGGCATAGTGGATAGTTTCTTCGCCCACTCCCGATTGAGTTTCTCGATCCTCTGCTCGACCGTGCCGTATTCGTCAATCAGCGCGTCGGTGTATTTCCTGCGGATTTCGGCCTTTTCCCGCTCTCCCTGCTCTGTGATGGCCGTTAATACGCGATTGAACTCCTCGGCGATTTTAGGGTCTTGGAGTAACTCCTTGACGTAATCGTCGATAGTCATCTTGCCGCGCTTGGAATTGGCCCATTTGACCTCCGTCGCGCCTTTCTGCGACATGTAATATTGCTTCTCGGCATCCTGCCTAACCTTGGCGAGTTGGCGCAACTGCTGACGCCACGCATTACGCTTGCGGACGGTATCGAGTTCTATCTGATTGAGTTCTTTGGACTGTCCCTCTGCCATCGCCTCAATCGTATAGTCGGCTATCTCGCTATGCGCATCCTTGATATACTGCTTGACCGCTTTCTTCCATTCCTCGATGGATTTCTTTTGCGTGAGAGCCGCCTTTTTCGGGTCGAACTTGTCTTTGGACGGGTCGATATGGAAATCGAGGTCGTTATCTTTTTTGAACTGAGATGCTTTTTCCTGTATCTCTCCCCATTGTTTTTTCCAGTTTTCGTATTCTTCCTGCGCTTCATTTATGGCCTTTTGCGCTGCACGATTATCTCCGCGCTTTCCACGCCACCACTTGTTGAAATCGCCGTTTTCGGCCTTTGCTCTGACCTCTTGGAGCTTGATATATGCTTCGGTCGTTTTTGTCAAAAGAGCTTGCGCCTGTGCTTCGAGCATGAGCATTTCGCAATACTTCTCGCCCTTTTGCTTTAAGACGGTTTTCCATTCGGCAAGGGTTTTATAGTAACCCATTGCCTCCCCGTATTTGGAGTTCAGCTCTTTGACAACTTCTTTCTCCTGCGCTTTTGTCCCCTTGAAGCTTTCGAGTTTGTTTTTGTAGTTCTCGATCTCCATAGAAGCCTTGATGTAGGCTTCGTTGCCTGCTTTGAGGATTTCTTGCTGCTCCTCGAATTTCTTATCGGCTTTCGATGACGCCTCAAACGCTTTCATCAGCCAATTCACGAGCGACCCCAAAAGAACGACCAATGCTCCGATGCCGGTAGAAATGAGCGCGGCCCGCAGACCTTTCATTGCTACGGACATGGCTTTTGTAGCGACGGTTCCGGCGGTCGTCGCGGCAGTCTGTGCCGTTGTCGATGCGGTATTCGCCACTTGTGCGGCCGTCCCTCCTGCGGTAGCTGTATTATTGGCCGTCTGCGCCGCAGTATCGGCGGCCGTCGCCGTTGCATTGGCTACCTGTGCTGCGGTATTGATCTCGGTCGCGGCAGTTTCGGCGGCCTGCTCGACGGCACTCTGTCCCGTGAGCTTGTTCCACCACTCTTTGAGACCATTCAAGGTAACGAGGGTGAATGCCGAATCTTTATTGAGGGTTTGCTGTATCTGCTGCAATCCGATGGTAATAGCCATGAGGGATTGCACCTTGACCATGATCTTTTGCAAATCCTCATTCTCGCCCGCGAAAAGCGACATCGTGCCCTGTGCTACGGAGAAAGCCCCTGCGACACCTGAAAGTCCCGAAATAAGACCCTGCATACCGCGCTGGTCATGGGCGAGGATCGTTGCCTGCGCCGTGGCGTCGGCCCATGCGTCGGTGAGTTTTCCCGCCTCTTCCTGCAAGGCGCGATACTGTGCCGTGCCGCGCTGTCCCGATGCCTCCATCATTACGAGTTCTTCCCGTAATTGCCTCAATCGGGTGCGGAGCGATACTTGGCTGTTGGCACTCTTTTCGGCGGCCGCGGCCTCTTTCTTCAACCGCTGTTCGGTCTGATAGAGTTCGTCGCCGACTTTCTCGGCCTCGGTAACGATTTTCTTGCGTAACGCTATATTCTCCTTGATCGCCGTCTGCTGCTGTTTGAGGGCATCGTATTCGGCCTGAATAGCGGGAGTTGCGGCCTGCCGTCCGAGATTCGAGATTTCGGAGCCGAGCTGCCGATATTGCTCCTCCAACGCCAATACGGACGAGCGGTTGGTGTCAATCACTCGGTCGAGTTCGGCGTATGCGGTGTCGATGGTGGAAAGGGATTGCGACGCATTTGTGACGACTTCGATATTCAAGGTCGGGACGTTGGCGAGCAGTTGAGAGATTTTGGAAGTCTCAACTTCAACATTGGAGGTCAATCCAGCGACTTTCCCCTCGATCTGCTCGATGCCGGCATCGAAGCCGGACATATCTATCGCCGTGCCGAAACTTAATGCGCCGTCGTCGTTTTTCATATTCTTACAATCTCCTCGTCATCTGTGAAATCCGTGAAATTTTCAGGGTTATTCGCGTCTTTACTGCCATCGTAAAGCGGCGCGTTGCCGTTCTCGCCTTTGTCGCCGGGCATCGGCATTGCACGGCTATACATGATCGCGTTTACATAACTGATGTCGTATAAAGCGTATTTCTCTGTTACTCCGAGCGTTCTTGCGATTCCGAGAACGGTAGCCCAAATGCTGTCGTTCAGCCTTTTACCACTTCCTTTGTCGGTTTGAGGATATTCGCCTCTGACAGGGAAGTGGTAATGGCGAAAAAACTGCTGATCTCCATGTCTTGAAGCCGTTGTACGACGACGTTGAACAGAACCGTCGGACGGACGTTCTCTAAAATGGCTTTGGCGAGTTCCGCCCGTTTGTCGATCTTGATTTTCTTCTTGCTCTTGCGCTTGATGAGACCGAACAAATAGCGTTTCTCCTGCACGACGACGCGCTCCTCGGTGAGGCTCTTCGCTCCGAGGATAAGCGTCGCCGCGATGTCGCCGAGAGGCCGGAAAAACCGCGCATGATGCAGTACGGAATTTACGATCTCGGTTTTCTCCACTTTCTCCACAATCGGGAGGGAGGCGATGAACTCCGAAACGACGATGAGCGTTGCGATAGACGGCGGCGCTATTTCGTAGGTGACACCCTCAATCTCGATATTCCCTACATTTCTTTCGAGTATGGCCGATGCGACGCGGCTTTCGATAGTAGTCTGTTCCATATTCTGAATAAAATTGCGGAGGGTGGAGGATTCGAACCTCCGAAGCCTGACGGCTTGCCTCGTTAGCGGTGAGGTGCATTCAGCCACTCTGCCAACCCTCCGGATTGCGGTTTCTCCTCCAACCGCAAAGGGCGTCTTTCCGCTTGTCAGCATCTTGCGATGTTATGCCCCTGCTTGCGCGGCCCAGTCTGCGGCCTTGACGCGGAACTTCTTGTAAAGCTCCCCGTCGGAGCAGGCGAGCACCTTGAACGTGAGATCGACATACGATCCTTCCTCCTCGGAGCTGCCCGGTCGGAACGAAACATGCGACCGACGAATCTTGATGCCGATAGCACCGATATTCTTGGGCGTGAGCTTCACGGAAAAGTCGTCCGATACGACGTTGGTCTTGACGGTCAGCTCGTCGCCGTCCTCCGAGACCTCTGCCCCGTTGAACATCTTTTCCTTGTCGAAGTCCATCTCCTTGACGCGGGTCGTCAGGGTAACGACCGGCTCGCCCTCCTCTTCGGCAACCACGATCCCGCCCGTTGCCGTTGCGGTCAGCGTTTCGCCGTCCTCGGTGGCAAGCGTCGTCGATTTGTCGTTGATCGTCCCTACATCGGTCAGAGTGGCGGCCATCGCCTCGTCGTCGCCGGTCTTGCCGACTTCGATTTTGCACTTCGACCACGACATGATGATTTTCTTTGCCATAATCCTATTCTGTTATGCGGTTAAACTTGATTCTTGCGTATATGAAATGCTGCTCTATTTCCTCGTTGCGCATCGTCGTCGGTGTCGTATCGGTTTCGAGCCAGTATTCCGTACCACCTGCGGTTTCTACGAATGCGAGAAGCAGCTCCTCCAACTTGCCGATGCGGTTCTTGTCGGGAACCATCCGGCCGTCGGCATGAGGTATATCGGGGACATAGAGATTGAAGATCACCACGCCCGTTTGTACCTGTTCATCAAGTCCTGCGAGGAACTTGACGATCAAATCCTCCGTCGTGGCATTGGCAGGGCGCATTTCGGGTCGGTAAACCTTTCCTTTGATGGCCTTTCCGAGGTCGCTATTCTTGACGAAAGAATAGAAATCCCGCTCAATCTGCATCTCCGTTTTTATCATCTCGCTATTCGATTAGACCGTTGAGTAATTTCTTGGCAAGCGATTCGGCTTTCAACTCGGCGGAGGTGAGAACGTCCTTGTGGTGGACTGCTTCGACATACGCGGCGTATTTCATGCCTGCGCAGACGATCAGAACCACGCCCCACGGAAATTTCGCTTGCAGACTTTGGAGCAATGCTTCGGCGGCGGGCGGGCCGGCTTCGCCGTTGCCATCCTTGCCGCTGTATTGCTTCGAGGCTCCCGTCACGACGGGCTTCCCGTCCACAAGCACCACATAGCCTATTGATGACCTCAAATTGCCGGTAATATCGTTGTAGCTGCCACTCTCGCGGGCGATTCGTATGCACTCCTCCCCGATGAAAGAGAGTTGCTTCACGAGCAAGGCGACGATGTCTTTCATCTTGGCCTGCAATCCGGCTTTCAGCTTGCGCATGTCCGTTTTGCTGACGATGACGCCCTTGTATTTGCCGTGCGAGGTAGCGACTTTCGCCATATCACACCACGATTTGAGTTCTGCCTACGGTGGTGAGAGGTTCGGCGTTCATCACGCGGTATTCGCCGAGATTTTCGCCCATCCTTTCGAGTTTCACCCGATTGTAGGGGAAAGGGATGCACTCAACAAGGATCGTAAACGAAGCCTGCCGAAATTCGCCGTCTTCGTAACGCCCTTTGCGGTTATCGCTGTTGGTCTTGATGGAGCAGGGGATAGCCTCGCTCCATGCGGATTGTGCCTTGATAGGCTCGCCCCATTCGTCGATACCGCCCTCGGTGAGTATCTCGTAGCGCAATGTGCCGTTGTATCTCATATCACCATAGATGCGTGCCGTCCTCGATCACGCGCATATAGTCGGAAAGAACCTCATCCGCATTGAGACCATAATAGCCGCACCAAATCGAAAGGCTCTGTTTGAGGGCTTCCTCGCTCATTACGGAGGTCGATACGCCGTTCTCGGAGCGGCTGTTTTCGACATATCCGATGACAAGGCGGGCGGCAACCCGAAAGATCATAGGGTCTTTCGGGGTCGCCTCGGCCTTTGCGTCGATGCCCTCGTTGAAGAGCGCAAATTCGATGGTCGCGTTATCAGGATAGAATGTGTTTGCTATCGCATTGCACAAACTCCTCGTTGCGGTAAGGTTATCCACGGCTACTGCTGCGTTTTGAGGGTGTAGATGCCGTTCATTTCCGTAATTACGGGCAACGAGAGCGATTCGGCCTTGGTGAACTCAACGCCGTTGCTACCCTGCGTTTCGCCCACGCCCCATTGCGAGACGCGGATACGCCCGTAGTTGGAGTACGCTACTCCGGCCTCCTGTTTCAGCTCGTTGTTCGCCCATGCGTTTTTGACGATGCCGAGCTTGCCGTCGGGAATGAAAACCATGTTCTTCTCGTTCCACGGCGTATAGGGGACGCGGAGTTTGCCTTTCTGAATGCGAACCTGACGGCGGATAGGCTCGAAAACAGGGTAGCTGTTCTCCTGCATATAGGCGTTCAGGTCTTTCAGTTGCACGATCTTCGCAGATTTGTCGGTTCCCCAGATCATCTGCTTGATCTTCTTGCTGCGGCACATGTAGGAGATGCGCGACGGAGCGCAGAGGATTTTGCCGAATACGGTTTTGTCCTGTGCGGCGTCGATGATGCCCTGCACGTCCTCGAAGCAGTCTACCGTGTCGAGATTGGCATCCGTCCACGGGGTTTTGGACGACGCGATATTCTCGGCGGGCTGGTTGAAGTTGATCGTGCCGCGCACGCCACCTTCGGGGTTGATGTTGTCGTCGAGTTCGACGATACCCTCGTTCGAGAGCGGGCGCAGGAACAGGATGTCGAGCTTTGCGAGAACGGAACTTACGACCGTCGTCGAACTGCCCCACATCAGTTTGATGAGCTGCTCCGTCTTTGCCTTGTCGGGGAGCGACTTGCTGTCGAGGATTTGCAGAACCTTACGATAGTCCTGAATCGTCATCGGCAGCGTTACGGCATGATTGAGGATGCGCTCTTTCACGGTTTCCAGTCCCTCAGTACCGAGGATAGCCTCTTTCGACTGGTCGCCGATGGTCGGTGCGGCTACCGTGATGTTGTACTGACCGATGATCTCCTCGAAGTCGAGGCCGATAGTCGGGGTGTCCCAGTCGAGGAAACGCTCGAAGATTACGTTGTCGAAAAGCTGCTTGTGTAGTTTCGAGGCGGCATCGAAGCGAGCTTGTACGTGCTGCGTCAATGCGCCAAAGATTGAGCTATAAAGAATTTCGGGCATGATCGTTACTGTTTAATGAACAGAATGTTCGGGTTTGCTTTGAGGCATACCTTGCCGGGATTGATGAGCCAGTCTTCCAGCAAAGGGAAGTTCAGGCTCGGATAGAGGACTACCGCCTCGTATGCGGCATCAATCGTCGGGAGGCCCTTTCCGGTGAACTCCTTGACCGCGCCGACAACCATGTTCGGCGTGTAGAGAGGTGCGGCGGGGACGGCTTCATTGTCGCCCTCGGCGGCCGCTGCTGCCGATGCTTCAACGAGGATGTCGCCCTCGGCCAGCCCTGCGATGGCGGATGCGAACGTAAGAACATCGTACTCGGCATTGGCCGTGTCGATGGACTTGATGATCGGGGATTTGTCGGTTACTCCGAGTTTCATCACCACGTCGCCTGCGACGAAGTAATGACCTTTGGCGATGCGGGGCGCGGTGGTCGTGCCTCCTACGAGAACCTTGGCGGTCTTGCAAACGGCGGCACTCATCGCCTCGAAATCGACATGGATAGGAGTTCCCCGATGCAACACCGTTCCGACGGGGAAGTTCTGCACCGGCTTGAAGCCGCCCGGCAGAATCTTGCACTCGCCGCGCCAAATTTCGGGCGTGTGGCCCGATAGCTGCGTTTTCTTGAAATCAATAGCCATTGTTGCAATCAATTTTAAGGGGTGAATGATACGGAGCTGTTACTTGTTGGGAAGACTTTCGGCCCAAGCTTTGGCGGCAGCTTCCATAGCCTCCTTGCTACTTCCCGTTTCATGCGCCTGCTCCTTGGGCATGAGGTTGTTGGTGACTAACTCCTGCTTGTAATCCGCCAACTCCTTATCGAGGTCTGCATCTTCTGCGAATGAGACTCGCTTCATCAGGTAGTCGGGGATTCCGAGCTTTTTAGCCTTTGCCGAGATTTCGGCCTGTCGCGTAGTTTTTGCCTTTTCCGCTTTGAGCGCGGCGTTCTCGGTTTCGAGATCGGTCAATTTTTTTTGGAAAGGCTTGAACCATTCGGGGGCCTCATCTTCATTTCCGCCCTCATCTTCGCCCTCGTCGTTGGATTGCGGTTTCTTTGATTGCGGTTTCGGACGTTGCGTCTTCCTCGTGATCTCCCCCTGCATTGCCTTTGCATAGGGCACGAGCGAATCCACTTTCGCGGCGATGTCTTCGTCCGAGGCATCGTCGGCAAGACCCTCCGCCCCGATCTCTACGAGGTCGTCGAGTGCCTTGTCAGTCAGTCCCATATCCTTGCATTTTTCGGATAAGAGCTTGCGAAATTTCTTTTTCATAGTCGAAAAAAATTGTTAAAACGTATCGTTACGGACAAAGGTAATGAAAAATATCTATTAGGTATCTAAAATTTCAACAAAAATTATCTGTGTGGTTATGATATAGTTATCCGTAAATACACGTTTTTGGCTGATTTTGAGCGCATTTTTTCTGCGAAAAAAGTTGCTTACTATAATAGTTGGCTATATATTTGCATCATCAAACAGATACTTAATAAGTAATAAATAACGACCAAAATTTATAATAGGCTATGACACGAGAAGAGTTTACCGAAAGAGTTGGCTTGAATGTATCGGACGGAATTTTTGAGGTATGGAACGGGGTGTATATGTCCTCGGATAAGGACAAGGACGAGTTCTGCAAACCATTCGCCACCAAGAAAGGGCATCTCGATCTTTCCCGGTCAATGGTGATCGAAATCGCCGAATTGAAGAAAAAGATCAGAGTGCAAAAAGAGAGCTATGATCGGCAGGTAGAACTCGCAACGTCCTATCAGGATAAGTATTACGCGGAAAAGGCCAAGCACGATGAGTTTTACAAGAAATATGCGGAAGAGTGCGAAAAGCGATACGCTCTCGAAAGAAAGCTCGAACAGATAATGAACCTAATCAACGCATAATCATGGATAAAGCAAGACAGGCCAAGGCGGAAAGCCTGCATGAATGGAAGTCCCAAATGGCGGACTTCCTCCTCGAAAGAGCGCAGAAATTCGGCGACATTACCCTCCATATCAAAGCGGCCGATTTGATTGGCATGAAAGAGGTGATCCGTCGGAAAATCATCAAGGGCCTGCCCTTGTGGGAGGTCGATAGGGTTTGGTTGAAAAATAATCTCAAATAATCGCAAGTATGGAAAAGATCAAAATCAAGCATGTAGGATTCGATTCATGGGATCGGGAGGTATTCCAAACGCAGAAAGGGACGTATGTCGTGGATATAAGTTTGGACTATTCGCATCAGAATATGAGGCTCTGCACGAAGAACAACAACGAGTTCGACGGGGAACCGGACACGGCCCTCAAAACCGACGCATTCGAGATCGTCGATGATTTCGAGGCCGAGCAATAATCGCAAACCTTAAAAATTCAACTCAACAATGGCAAATTCAATCAACGTAAACGGGTGTTCCGTCTGCCAGCCGGGGCGAGAGAACTACACAAGTTTCACGGCCAAAATCGGCCGGAAAACGGTCAAAAGATGGCAATACGACTACCGCACGGAGAGCGGCGAGCTTTTCTCCTGCGTCGGGGTATCCCTCGATAGCTGCCGCGCAAAGCGGGATTTATGGCTCTCTCAAAAGCAGTAGGATCATGGCAACGAAAAAGACGGCAAGAACCTACGAGGTTACGGTCGATATGACGTGGTCGCAGTCCTATACGGTCAAAGCCAAAACGGCGGCCGAGGCCCGGCGCAAGGCATGGGGAAAATTCAAACGGCGTCCTCCGAAATCCTGCTTTACGCTCATGGAGGACAGAATCGACGAATAATAATCAACGCAACAGATATGGAAGAGAAAGATATTAAGACGGTCAAGACCACGCGGGGCGAACTCCGATACTATCGGGATTGGGGTAATTACGACGGGGGTGTTGTAATGCTGAACGCCCAAACTATCGACCGCTACAAGGCGATCAAGAACGAGCATCCCGATGCTGATAAATGCGGGGTTTTCTTCGCTTTTAGCCGAGAACAGTTCGCCGAGGGATACAAGCATTTGGTAGAACTCGGACACATCAAAGACGGCGATAAAATATGCCAAGATAAGGACACGGGAGCTTTCGGTACAAAGGACGGACTTGCGGCATTCTTCAAGTTCTACGACGATAGCCGGGCGGCTATCCCGAAAGAATGCGATCCGCAGGAGGTTTATTTCTACGAATACAATAACCACGAGTGCATGATCGCATGGGATGGTGATAAAGAAGCCTATGACCTTATCGTTGGGTATTGGGGCGAAGAGGTGGCAAAAACGATTGAACGATTATAAATTAAAATTCAACGCATTATGGAAACGACATTGAACAACAAATTTTTCGACTTCGAGAAAGCAAAGGTGCAGACCCTCTCCCTCGATCAACTGGCGCGAACCCACAAGGAGAACGACATCTACGGCAAGCCGCTACGGGGCATTTACCACTATGATTTGCTGAATCAGATTATCGGCATGTGCAACGCGCAGAATTATGATGTCGAGGTTTACGACCTCTTTGCAGCACAGAATAAAGACCGCAATACTCCGGGTGTCGTCCTCTTACCGCAGGTAGAGGCCCAATACGGAGAGCGGGCCGTCGAAGCGCATATCCTCCGTCGGGTATTCGCCAACATTCGCATCACGAATTTCGATGATGCAGATCATACGACCAATCTTGCCGTCGCATTTCATCAGAAAGGAATACAGGTCGGATTCGGCAATATGGTGATGATCTGCCACAACCAATGTATGCTCTGCGCGGATCAATATATCTCGACCTATTCGGAGAAAGGATCGGGTCGGGGCAATGGTGTAACGATTCCCGAAATCCTCGACATCGTGAAGTCATGGATCGTCGATGCCCGCCGAATCGTCGTTACCGAGCGGGAGAAGATCGAGAGGATGAAGCAAATCCCTATCGACGCGCAGCAGATGTTTACGTTGATCGGGATGCTGACCGCCCTCCGCGTTAAATGCGATACTCATATCGCAGAAATCAGGGAGAATCGCACCTATCCGCTCAATCAGTCGCAAATCTCGCGGCTTACCGAGGATATGATGTATCGCTACTATCAGAACGGCAAGGTCACGGTATGGGATTTATACAACGGCGCAACGGAATTGTATAAAGCCGATACGATGGATATTCCGGCCCTTTTGCCGCAGAACAGGGCGATGGTCGGATTCTTGTCGGAGCAATTCGGAATTTAGCCATGTATCTCGATGCAACGTGCGAGGGTCTCCCGTCTTCAAAATGGGAGGCCCTTATGAAAGGCGCAAGGAGGGTCAGTTATAGGATGCTGGTATCGCGCGTCAAAAGCGAAATTCCGGAGTTGTACCGCGCGTTGGCCTTGAACCTATACAATCCGTGGGCGGATCAATGCAGGCAGACCGCTACGCATTTTATCCTCGTGCATTCGGCGATAGAGTATTTTATCCACAAATAGGGTGCAACGATGTTTGGTGCGGGTATTGTCCTGAATATCGGTCTTATATATCGACGGGGTGCAATGGGTACAGCAACGACCCCTGCAACGACCCCTGCACAGAAGATAAGAATATATAGATATATTAAGATAGATAGAGGGGATGTTTTTTCGACTGCAAAAACATCGGATCTCCCATCATGTAAGACCCTCGTAAATTCATCCTTTGAAAAAGAAAAAAGTTCCGCGAAAAAAGAAAAATGAAAATGCCGCCAATTTTCGAATATCTGCGGTCGGGCCGATAGATTGGTCGATTCTTGCGCGAAAGCGTGGCAGAACGCCGGAAAAGCGGTAAATTTGCACAAGTATTGGATTATGGAAGCAAAGAAGATAGTGCATTTGCAGTTCAAGGAGCCGTACAACGGCGAAACCGACTTCTACTTCGGTTCCCTGAAAGCGATCTACGATACCGTTCCTATCGGGGCGGTCGGCATCACATACAAGTCCCTCACGAATGCGACGAGGGGCAGAAGCGAATACGAGAACAAGAAAGTCCTCATCCGCATCGGGCAAATCCAGCGCAAGACGAGAGGACGGTCATTAAAATCGGAGTGCGATGGATAGCATGGTATATCGGCTGACCTATGTTGCGGATTCATACGATCTCGTTACGCATCTGTATTTCGTCGATAGAGCGAAAGCGGAGGCTATGTATCGTGAAAAGCTGGCAAAGGTTTCATTTTACCGAAATGGCTATATCTACCTGCATACGATGAAAGAAAATGCCGACGGGGTGCTGGATATAGACGAAGTGATAGATTCTAAAAATTTTTGATATGATAGGTGCGATAATTGGTGACATAGTAGGCTCTCGATTCGAGTTCAACAATACGCGGGATGGAAATTTCGCGCTGTTTTCCCCGGAGTGCAGCTTTACCGACGACACGATTTGCACGGTGGCGGTAGCCGATGCGATACTGCGCGGAGAGGACTATCGGACGAGCATCCTGCGCTGGTGCAGGAAATACCCTAATCCGATGGGTGCATACGGGGCGTCTTTCGCCTTGTGGCTCAATTCTCCCGATCCCCAGCCGTATAACAGTTTCGGTAATGGCGCGGCGATGCGGGTCAGCCCTGTCGCCTATGCGTTCGATACGGAGCAGGAGGTGATTCGGCAGGCGATGGAAACGGCGAAGATCACGCATGACCATCCCGACGGAATCATCGGGGCGATGGTGGTTGCACGGGCGATTTACCTGATGCGGAGTTGCGATCCTTTCTGCGATGTTTTGGCCCTCAATCAGGCCCTCGAAATGGTTGGGATGTTCTACGGTGCGGACTGGGAGCATCACCTCATTCCGAGGGGTAAGTTCGACGAAACGTGTCAGGGGTGCGTTCCGCTGGCCTTTCATATCATCAAAGAGAGCGATTCATTCGAGGACGCAATCCGCAAGGCCATTCTCTACGGCGGTGATAGCGATACGCTCGGAGCTATCGTCGGATCGCTCGCAAAGGCCCGTTTCGGTGTCAATCTTACGACCATAGAGGCCGCGATGAGCTACCTGCCGGAAGATATGCGGAATGTTATTAAGAAATTTTATGCAACGTACTGATGAAAGAATCCGATTTACTGCAATACTGCCGCTATTATAAGGGCGAGCGGGAGAACCCATACGAGGGGAAAGATCAAAACAAAATGATGCTTTGGCTTTACGAGCGGACATGGGTTCACGACACTATGGCGGTCATTGCAAGAGGCGATGTGAATGCCTCTGAAAGTCGAAATCTCGACGAATATACTGCGGTCGGATTGGCAGAGTTCGAGAATGCGGACGGAGTGCCGATTACCTTGAAATCCCTGCTGTTTAATCGCTATGCACAGGGCAATATGTCGTCGATGATGGATTGTGTCGAGCCGTTCAAGAAATTCTACAAGCGATACTACAAGTAAGGGAGCGCAATCGCGCTCCCTTTGTTTATTTGAGCTGTCCGATCATTTGCAGATAGATCGTTCTGCCTTGCCTTTTGAGAACTCGGAATTGGCTGCCTCGCTGTCCGATCCACTCCTTTTCCGATCTTACCGATTCGACCGATTCTCCGTCCCATATTTCGCCGTCATACTCGAATTTGTTATAGTCGGTATAATGAGAAAACGGTTCGGCATAAACGCCTTTTGCTCCTTTGGGAACCACGATCACCAAATTGTATGAATCGCTGAATCCTCCTGACCTATGGATTGCCGTCGAGAGGAACCCTTTATCAACGAATATATCCCCAACTTTCAGATCTCCGAGGCCATAGCCGAGTTCGTTGATCTCGAAGCTGCCGACGCCGCGTCTGACGACGGTATTTTGAGGCATGGAGAACTTTTCAAGTGCCCTCGTTAGGATAGGCAGGTCGTGTTCAAACTCATCGTTGCCTCGTGCCCCGTAATAGGTCTGTCCTCGCAGCGGCTCATTCAGATAGCTGTAAGTCTGCGTGTACTTTGTCAGGATGATCCGCTCCTCTTTCGTCAGGCTCTTCCATATGCTTCCGGTCATGGAGCGCAATCGGGCATCTGCATCATCGAATGTCTCGGATTCATATTGGTCGAGAAGTCGATTTATCTCCGCCTTGCTGATATTTGGCAAGGTGAGAGACTTGATGACCTTTTTCGCGTCGCGCCGTGCCTGCTCCATCTCGCGTTTTTGCTTCTCGGCGACTGCGAGTGAAACCTTTTGCTTGATAACAGCAATATCCTCGTCGTTGGCGATGGCATGCTTTGCATCGGCAAGGAGCTTTGCGACATTGAGGCTCTTCGGATGCGCTTCGGCCCATTGCTCGACAAGCGCGACATCTGCCATCGCTTGTTTGAGCGAAATCTTATAATTGACGGCGTTAAGCTCCTTGATGTATGCCTCCTGCGATACTTTCCATGTCGGGTACTTTTCCTGAACGCCTTTCATGTTGCCGCCGAGGAAGTCGAAAGCCTCGAAATGCAGCTTTTTCGCCTGCTGTTCGAGGGATAGGCCCGACCAGCTCTCGATCTTCGATTTGACGGCATTATACACCCCATGCAGTTGATCCATCGTGAACTGCTTATGCCATGAGTGAGCATTGGGGATGATGTCGGCGAGAGCCTGCTCCGCTTTCTTGGCGGCGAGGATGGCTTGCGCCACTTTCTTGGTCTCGGTCTGCATGGCCGACAGATCGCCCGCGTCGATATACTTTTGCAGGGCGGAGTAATCGACCTCGCCATAATCCCCGGCGACTTTGGCGATGTTATTCGCCGCCGTCTTGATTTGCTGGTGCTTCTTCTGACGTTCGGCCCACGCATTACGGATCGCCGCCTCCTGTTCTGGCGTTCGGGTCTCATGGCGTAATGCCGCCTTTTCCGCGATTGTAAGCTCTTTCGGCTTCGGGTCGAGTATCTGGTCGATAGCCGCCGAGTTATTGCGAATAAAGTAGGGTTCCGTGCCTCTATCGCGGGATGCAAGGATATTCTCCTTGTTATCCCGTACCCAATCCTTGAAATTAGCCGGATATTCGGAGATCTGCTTGCCTCGCGGGGTGTATTTCTCGCCTTTGAGAAATGCCTCCGTAACTTTCGCCATCTCGTCCTCGTCGATCAGGATAGGCGTTGCAAAGCAGAAGCATTGCACATGCCAGCCGTCGAATACGAAATCCTTTGGGTAGTCGCCTGCCAGCTTGTCGCAGATGTCTTTCTTCGGGTGATTCTTCGATAGCTGGATGCGCTGACCGAGGACGAAATCCATCTGCTGCCACCGCTCATTGTCGGCGCGGCGGTAGGCGATGTTTGTCTCTGACCTCGCAACGCGCATGGCATTCTTGGCCGAGGATTTGTAAACGCCCGATCCGGTTTTGTAGTCGCTACGGTCGTAGTCGATCCATCGGTATTTGCCCGTTTTCTCGTCCTTGATGCGCTTTTTCCACTTCCGCCCGTAGATAGGCTTGCCCTGCTCGTCTTCGCCTTTCTTGAAGCGGAAACGGCGGAACATCAGGTCGGGGTCGTTCAGGTATTGCCGGACTTTGCGGGATATGGATTGCGCCGAATCTCCCTCGCCGATGGCGACGGTCATGGCGATCTCCATTTCATCGCGGAGCTGCTGAACCGACTGCCATATCCGTTTTGAGAGATTGAGGCCGTTCTCCGTTCTGTTGGTGAAAGCATTCATCGCCGCCATATTGCGGTTGTTCCATGCGCTGAACTCCGGACTGGATAATACCTCTTTCCCAAAACATGAGGAAATGAGTTTATCGCATGCGTCGTTGGCCTTTTCCCATTCGAGCGTGATCCCCTTTTTGATAGCTGTCGTAGTCGTCGAATGCAGTTGCCGGAGCAATGCCTCGACTTTCTTTTGGATTCGCATATTATCCCCGTCGAAAGAGTACATGACCCCCTCGTCCAGCGTCGGTACGGATTTATTGAGAGCGAGGATTTCATTCACCGTTGCGGCGAATAGCTGCCTCACTTTCTCGGCGTAAGCCTCCGTGCGCTGGATGCGCTTGATGGTTTCCGCTTTCGGGTCGGGAGAATATGCCTTTTTTGCCATTTGCTACCTACTTCTTCTGCTTCTGTTGCTGCTTTTTCTTCGGATCATCTTCATCTCCGTTTTCATTATCGTCGGGGGCGTCGTCGCCATCCGATGCGGATTGCGGGCCTGCACCCTCGATGTCGCCGAATATCTGTTGCTGCTTCTGCGCCCGTTCCTCCTCTTCGGCTTTCAGACGCTCCATTTCGAGCTTCTTATCCTTGACGAGAGGGTTCAGTTCTACGCCGGTTTCGGTTGCCATGATACCGCCGTCGAGGCTCTTGATGATATTTTCGAGGGCTTCCGCGATGTCGTCCCCGAACGGTTCTTGGAACTCATGCCCGATTTTCAGATTGTCGCATTCAGATTTCAGACTTACGTCGAGGACGTTGCTGATGATCGACGTAATGAGCGAAGAGGTGCGCGATAATAGCTCGTCGTGGGTTTCCTTGTGCTTGGCCGCCTTGATGTCGGCAAGCAACATCACCGTCCGCAGGGCCTTTCCCGACAGATTGCTCAACGATTTCAGCGTATCGAGTGAGATATTCGGGGTGAACGACTTGGAAAGGATATGATTCTGCAACCATTCGATTTCCTGCTTCTTGCTTTCCGGCGCACTATCCCATGTCAGGTACTTCGCCGCCTTGTCCACGCCCTCGGAATCGTTCGTTACGAGCAGTTTCGCCGCCTCTTTCTTCTCCGGCAGGTTCTTGATGAGGTCGGCGGCCATGATAGCGATAGGATCGGCGAAATAGTCGTTTGTATCGGCAGAGCGCGATCCGATCAATTCCTCACGATGGATAAGCGGCTCGACGCCTTTCCACTCTTTGTCCTGCTGGAAGAGGATGATCGGAATCTTGCCTATGAAATTCGTCTCCTCGACGACCTCCCATCCGATGCTCTTCCGCGTGCAGCGGTAGATGATGTTCGGGGTGTAGATGTCGAAGTGATAGACGAGGCTGTTTTCCTGTTCCCGTACATAGTAGCCCCATGCTACGGAAATCAGATTCTCGTATTGATCCCAGCGCGTGTAAATCTCATCTCCCTTGCTCTTGGCGAGCACTCGAATCTGAACGTCCGGCGCGTCGTTCGCATCGCGGAAAACGCGGAAAAGCATCGCACTTTCGGTCTCTGATCCGGCGATACGCTTGCATTGGCGGAGTTTGCTGTTGAAGTGAGTGTGCTCGATGACATCCTGAAATTTTTGGAACGCCCGATCTGTCCCTGTGGATTGCTGCGTCCATTTCACCGGACGACCATAGAGGAATACGAGGGCGATTTCATTGATGTAAACCTGATAGGGGATCGGCAGCTTCCATACCGGCTCGAACCGGATGAAATTCCCCTTTTTGTCGGTGATGATCTTGTCCTCCCGCTTCATGATTTCATGAGAGGTTACTTCATACTCTTTGAGCGCGGCAATCGCCATATCCATACGGTTGCCCATGCGCTCCTTGACCGCCGAAATGTCTTTGGCGGCCAATAGTTTCTCAAACTCCTGATTTCGTCCTACAAGAGCATTGAGATAGTTGCGAAACAAATCAAATAGCATCATATCCTTAAATTATTGGTTTACATACCTAAACTCGACTTACTCAATACGTCGTAGTCTATATCGTCGTCCTCATCGTACAGGTCGTTTATCGCATATCCGAGAATATCGACGAACTCGTCGTGCGGCTGGCTCGGAAATCCGCATACTTCATCGAGAAAATCGTCGTTCCATGATCCCTCGACGATGAACACCCGCCCGCACTCCACGCGCGGCGAAACGGCCCGCAATCGCACCTCCTTATCATCGGTCGGCGTGGGCGTCCGCTTGACATTGAGGGTCGAGATTTCTTGAAGCATCTGCACCACGCTCTCGCCGTTGGCTTTCGGCTCGACATGAAGTTTGCTCTCGGAGTTGCCGTCATGCGCTGCGATGTATTGAGGCAGGAACCGCAACAGGTCGGGCATCTCTTTATACACTTTCTGCGCGTCGATCAGATAGATGTAATTCCTGATCCGGCAGGCCGCCAGTACGCCGCTGGGGTCGTTGTCTTGGCCCTTTTTCTTCTTGTTATAGGCCGTATCGAGGTAGAAGTGTATCGGCTCGTTGAAGCGCAGCGACCGGAACTCGGCAAGCGGAATCGTGCGGAACCAATCCCTTTTCACGATATTGCCGCCCTCGATGGTCGGGTGCTGCTGATACAGGGCATTGAACTCACGCGGGGCGCGGGCTTTCTGCTTCTGCAACTTGTCGATGGAGTGGCGCGACGGCCATAGTGCGTCGCCGATATGCCGTTCGCTCAATCCTCCGTCGTACTCCTGTTCGCAGATCGCGGGGATGGCGAGTACCGTCCACTCCTGCGGCTCGGCTTTGAGGATGCGTCCGGCGAGGTCGTCCTCATGCCATCGCGTCATGATGAAGAGCTGCCGCGAATTGTTGTGCAGACGGGTCGAAAGGACGGTGTTATACCAATCCCACACCCTCTGTCGGTAAGTGATGGAATTTGCCTCGTTCGCATCTTTCACCGGGTCGTCGATGATCGCAATATCGACGGGTGTACCTGTCAAAGAACCTCCTACGCCGACCGCCTTGTAAAATCCTCGATGTCCTACCATCTCGAAGAGATCGACATTCCTCAAATAACCCCGCGAATCCGTGCGGATATTCGAGCCATTGAGGTAGGTAGCGGGAAATATTGCCTGATACTCCTTGCTGTCTATCGTCCTCTGAATTGAGCGCGAAAATTGTTGCGCGAGGTCGGAGGAGTAGGAACAGCCGACAATTTTTAGGTCGGGGTTTTGTCCGAGCGCCCATGCGGGAAAATTACGGGAGATGATTTCCGATTTTCCGTGCTGCGGGGGCATGAAAACCATCAGGTTCTTGATCTTGCCCTCCAACAGCATTTGGCAATGATCCGCGATGAGCTTATGGAACCACTCTAATTCGTATTTTGGATTACTATAACCGAGGAAACGCGAAAAGGAGGTCGGAGCTTCGAGTTTCAATTTCTCGCGCTTCAACCTCATCAACTGTTCGCGTACCTCGATTGTAGATGATCTCATTATTTATCCGCCTTATCCTCAAACTTTTCAAGTCGTGCGATTTCTGCATTGATCTCATCGAGTGTCATCGGTTTTTCGTCGTCCTTTTTGAGCGTTACATCGTTGCGCTGCCTGTTCTGATAGTGTTCGGGGTCAAGGTTCGTCAGGAGGAAAATAGCGGCCCCGATATTCGGCTGCACATGGATTTTCTTCCTCTTCATCTTGAACGGGGTCGGCTGTCCGTCCGCTCCGACGCGGAACTCCTGCTCGGTTTCCTCATGCTCATACCCTTTGGCGGCTTTGGATAGCGAGATGGCGAGATCATGGGTGAGGTTCTGCTTGAAAACCTCCTTTGCCCGCTCGATGGCCTCTTTGAACTGCGGCTTGCCTTTCATCCACAGGCGGTAGGTCTTTTCGTCGATCCCCATCTCGCGGACAAACTCTTTCAGTTTCGCCCCGCCGTAGTCGATCAGGCCATGAGCGGCTACCCATGCCTCGCACTCCTCGATTTTGGCCGCATTGTATTTAGCCATTGCTGTTCAGGTCTATGAGTTTGTAAAATTCCTTGCGTAGGTCGGAGTTTAGGTTGAAGACGCCCGTAAAATGCGCTACGGACATCTTGCCGTCATTCCGCACACCTCGCATCGTCTTGCACAGGTGTTGCCCTTTCATCACGATAGCGAAGCCGAGAGCCTCGTTGTTCAGGGCCTCGGAAAGCATCTGCACGATGTCCCGCGCCAGCCGCTCCTGCAACTGCAAGCGGGCGGCGCAATAGCCGACCACGCGGGCGACTTTGCTGATGCCGAGGATGCGTCCTTTCGGGCTGGGAATGTAGGCGAAGTAATACCGGCCGAAGAACGGCAGGATATGATGCTCGCACATCGAATAGTAGTCGCCGCAGTCGAATACAATATCCGACATGCCCTCCTCATTGGCGAATGTGGTGATCTTCGGCTTCTGCTTCGGATCGTAGCCTCGGAATATCTCTTTCCACATCCGCATAATGCGGTCGGGAGTACCGATCAGGCCCTCGCGGTCGGGGTCTTCCCCGATGGCGCGGATGAGCGTTTTCAGCGCACCGATAATATCTTCTGCGTTTGGAGTGATAGCTTCCATTTCGGGTGTGATTTGATGTAGTTGATAGTTGCCGCGAGGTTTTCCGCGTTCCGTGCCTCGTCCTTGAAATCGCAGGGCTGCAAGTAGTACTCTTTGGCCTCGATGCCGTCGTATGCCGTCATATCCTGACCTTGATATACGACTTTCAGCTCGTCGATGCGTTGGAGCCGAAGCTCGGCATGAGGGCAAAAGTCGAATTTCGGCGAGCAGGTGATCCAATCGACGGGGAGATAGCATTTGATCGGGATCGTGCCGTTGGTTTCCACCTGTACGAACTTGCCCGCTCCGTTGCGTAGTCGATGGATCAGCGATTGCGTGATCTGCAACATCGGTTCTCCTCCTGTAATCACGACGTGCGAGGTCGGAAAATCGGCGATTTGCCGCATGATCTCCTCTTCGGTGAGGTCTTGGTAGGGCTGATGCTCCGTATCGCAGAAATCGCATCGGAGATTGCATCCAGCAAGGCGAATAAAGATCGCCGGAGTGCCGGTATAGCGGCCCTCGCCTTGAATCGAGTAGAAAATTTCGTTTACTCTCATAGTGCGCCCTCCTCGTCTTTGCTGGTGTCCGAGACATAGATTGCGACGTTGCCCTCGCTTTCCTGCACCGTCGCCTTGTAGCATTCGGGAATCTGCTCGACGATCCATCGGGCAATGTTCTCGGCCGTCGGATTGAACGGCAGCAGCTTGTTGAAGTTACCGTGATCGAGGTAGCCGTGAATCTTGTCCTTGATCCGCTTGAAATCGCAGACCATTCCGTCGGCATTCAGTTTTTTTGCCTTGCAGAACACCGTTACGACCCAATTATGGCCGTGTAACTGCTGGCATTGGCTTTTGTAGGAGAGGGTCAGCCGATGGCTTCCCGCGATCTCCATTCTTTTTGAAACGTAATACATTGCTATACTTCTTGATATTTGCGAGTTAAGAGGTAGAAAAACGGCGTGTCGCATAGAGCCAACCCCGCTTTGAGCAGGTATTGCCCGATGACCATGCCGAGGACGAGCATCATGCCGCCCTCCTGCATGAACCATCCGAGACCGATGCCGAATGCGATTGAGATGTAAATCGCCGTGTCGATGATCTGCGAGGTCAGGGTCGATGCGTTGTTCCATATCCACCGCCGTTTGGGATTGCCGCAGAACCGTCCTCGTATCTTGTGGAATATCCATACATCCCAGCTTTGGGAGCATAGATAGGCGACCAGCGACCCGAATACGAATACCGGCGTCTGACCGAGCAGCATCCGGTAGGCCCGTTGCATTTCCTCGTCATAGGCGGGGAGATACATCGTCAGGATAATCAGGACGAGGGCGACAAGTTGGGCTACAAAGCCCCTGATAACGGCCTTGTTCGCCTCTTTTTTGCCCCATATCTCGCCGATGACATCCGTACATAGGAAAGTCATGGCATAGGTCAAAGCCGCGCCCGGAATGAGAATCGGAACCCCGCCGATATGGATGCCGGTATCGAGAACCTTGCTCGTAACGACGTTCGCCACGATCAGGCACACGACAAACACGACATTCAGCGTGATGAGATTGGCGTCATTCCGTTTCATACTCCGTCGTATCTTCGATTCCGGCATCTCGGAGGGCTTCCTTGCGCTCGACGCATGTCCCGCACTTGCCGCAATGCTTTTCGCCGCCCTTGTAGCAGGAGTAGGTCGTGGAGTAGTCGAGACCGAGCCGTTTGCCGATGCGGGCGATGTCGGATTTGCTGATGCCTGTATAGGGCGCGTCGATCTGTACCCCGATGTAGGTGCCGTGCCGCATGGCCTCCGACATGGAATGCACGAATCCCGCGCGGCAATCGGGATAGATCGCATGGTCGCCGCCGTGATTGGCGATGAGTACCTTGCTCAACTTTCTGCTTTCGGCAAGCCCGCAGGCCACAGAAAGCATGATGCCATTGCGGAACGGCACGACGGTCGATTTCATGTTTTCGGCCTCATAATGGCCCTCCGGCACGGCGTCCGCGCCCTCCAAAAGCGAGGATTTGAAATACTGACCGATGAATGCAAGCGGGATGATGATGTGTTCGATGCCGAGCTGCTGGCAATGCCGCGCGGCGCACTCGGCCTCGCGCTTGTTGTGGTTGCTCCCATAGTCGAACGTTACGGCCAATGCGATTTCCTCGGCCTTTTCATGCAGGAGGGTGATGCTATCCATGCCTCCCGATACGATGATGACAGAATCTTTCATATCCTTGTTGCTTTTTAAGTAAGAATCGGAATTACAGGAATTTTTCGGCGTATCGGCTGAACTTGACCCACTCGTTGAAGTTGTTTACCGCGCCCTCTCTCGATTTGAGCCTGCATCCCTCTTTGCTCATCTGCTCCATCAATCCGGTGCGCGGGTTGAACTTGCAGATGTAGCCGCCGCGATTGCCGTAGAGCCATGCGGTGCTATCGACCGAATCGAACCGATACTTTTGCAGGTTGGCGACGGTGGTGTATCCCAGCCCGTGAATCTTCGCCTTGTGCTTGTGGGCGGTGTTGATGAACCACGGAAACGCCGTCTCATAGACTTTGCGGGGAATTTCTTTCGTTACGATGCCTCCGATGGCGACATAGGGGTATTCCTCGCACATCTTGACGAAATACTCCTTGCCTCGGTTCTTGTGCCATACGGGGATGGGCTTCTTGCCCGTCATCCTTTCGAGCTTGTGCCGCAACCGCTCGACCTCCGCCAGCCCGACGACGCTGTCAATATCCAACTCGAAAAAGAGTTTTACGTCGAAGCGGTTGATGAAGTCGGCATACTCCGATACATAGGCATCCCAATCACAGCCGCCCTTGTGGGAACCGGCCATGAACGTATAAGCCCCGCTATCGAGCAGGAATGACCCGAAATGCCTGACGAGAGGCATGAAATCCTCGTTCTTCCGCAGGTAGTAGTAGCTTTCGAGGACATTGATACCTGATAGGGTGCTATCCCCGTCCCCGACGAAGAAGTCCGCTCCGTAGATGGATTCCCGCATTATTTTGTCCTTGTCGCCCGCGAGAAAGCTGTTCATCGCTTCGATGACTTCTTTGCGGCTGTTGGGCGATGCACAGTAAACTTTCATAACCTTTTGCCAAAATTCGCGGAGGTTGCCTGAAATTCCTCCGGCAAGAAATATCCTCATAGCATCCTTGTTAATCTCTTTAAGAGGTATTCTATTCAAATACTCTGAAATACAGGTCGTTAAATACCCCCCCCCGAATTTTCCGAGACGTTCGCCGATCCAGCTCTCATACAAGCGGATCAGGATTATGCCCGGATAGGGATTGTTGCCTGCGAGATGGATTTTCATCACTTGATCTTGATGCCCTCGAACTCGCCCATGAGCGTTGCCTCGATACGGGATTTGATCTCCTCCTTTTGGTCGGCATACTCATCGGGAATCGAGACGGTGATCTTCTCGCCCTTGTCTTTCTCGGCCTCCTTGTCAAGCTTGTCGAAAAAGCTATCTACGTCGATCTCGCTTTCATTCATCGGCAGATCGAGGCCCCATGCGGCCAAAGCATCGGCGTCCCATTCGTTCGCCAGCATCGACCACTCCCACCGACCGAAGCCGGAGTTATCGAGAATCGTGTAGGCTTTCAGCTTTTCAATGGGGGTTTCTTTCGGGATGATGACGCACGGGGCATTCTTGTAGCCGAGGTCGAGCATGGCTCGATAGCGCATATTGCCGCCGATGATGATATACTTGCCGTTGTCGAGCGGATATACCAGCAGCATACGGTATTTCATCAGTTCGGGGTATGCCTGAATATCCTTTTTCAGAAGGTCGAGCTTCGTCTCCAATATCTCGCGGGGATTCGCGGGGAGGCCGTCGAGCTGACCCTCGTTCAGCTCCAACCGATCCAATTCCAGCGAGACGAAGTCGGCGTCGATGGCTTTCAGAGGCTTGTTCTCTTTACTCATAACTGTTCATTTTTAAGATAGATACCACAAAGGTATAAAAATAGTACCTAATAGGTAGCTATTAAGGCAAAAAAATAAAGTTTACTTCAAATAAGCGTCGATTTCGGCCATGAACTCGTCAAAAGAGCGGCAGATGACATACTTGTATCCGGCCCATTCCGCCCGCTCCTGCCATGCCTTTTGCGATGGTTGCTGTCGGCCCGTCGGGGTCTTCATCTCAATACATAAGCCGTGAAACCGCTTTGCCGGGAACAGGAGCAGGAGGTCGGCGACGCCTTTCATCGTTCCCTCGGCTTTCATGATCGCCGCCTCGGATCGAAGCCGTGCCCCGCCGTTCGGGACGGCGAAGAGGAGCAAGGCGAGCTGCGGGTATTTCATTCGGAACCAACGGACGCAGGTCTGCTGGATGATGCTTTCCTGATGCCTCATATCAATACCGAAAATCCGTGAAATGGATGATGACGCCGTGAAAAACTTTATCCCCTTTCGGGTGTCGGCCGAAGAACCACTCTTTGAAGTCGGTTGTATTCAGTCCGTCGTTTTTGGCGATTTCATAGCAGTCCGCGTCGATCCATTCCCGACCGTCGATGCGGGCGGTGATCGTATCGTTTTCGCTATGATAATGCAGCTCTATCCGCTGGATGCCGATAGGCTGGTCGAGGTGGGCAATTTCTACCTGCGGCGAGTTGTACGGGCGTCCCGACCATTGGCGGATCGAGAGGCAATAGCCGCCCCGTTGCATCTTCTCCGCGATGGCGTTCCATTGGTCGAAATTGCCTCGGATGGTATGCAACTTACAGCCTGATGCGAGCTTTTCCTTGAAGCCAGTCGGCTGGCCTTTCCGGCTATGCGTCGTCGGGAACACCCGCGACAAGGTGATGACGATTTTCTTCTTTTCCATTTTTCGTGGTGTCGTTTGTTCCAAATGGAGGAAATTCGGGCATGTTTCGGTATCCATATCGAAGCATGCCATAATAAACGGAGCGGGCGGCAATTTACGCCGCTCCCATGCGCGGAAGAGATGATACCTCCGGCATTGGTCGCTCAACAGGCAGCAATAGCCGCTGCAATGAGCTATGTCTTTATTGTAGGTTGTTTCCATGATTCAAAACTTATTGCTATTTCGCGCGGAAATGCGGGTATTTTACATTATCTACTGTCGGCCTTAATGGTGATTAGCTTCGATGTTCCAAAAAGGCATCTTTAAAGTGTTCAAATCTGGTGGTGCGACTCGGCCCGATACCCTTCAAAGTAGCGATCCGGCGAGACGAGATCATATCCACGTCTATATCCTTGTAGTCGTTGTACCAAACCCTATCCCGTCTGATTAAGTAGCACAACTCCCTTGCTTCCGGCTCGGCTCTTCGATCCAGCCAATCGCACATTGCGGCCAACGATATAGGGCTTCCGTTCAGGTACGACCTCTCATACGCTTCGACCAAGAATCTCGCCCTCTCGTATGACGGGAGAGACGGAGGTCCGAACACTCCAATCTCGGCGTACAAATCTTTGTAGAAGAGGAATCTGTGGTACTCAAACATCGTGACAATATTAACCCCGGCCTTTCCCGTGGCGGCCAGCCACATAGGGTCAATCAGTATCAGCGGGATGTTTTCGAGTCGTTTGACCAGTTCCGGATCGCACATACACTCAATCGTGAGCCTGCATCCCGGCGGCGACTGATTTTCGAACCACTTTGCAAAGTCGCCGAAGGTATGGTGGTCGTGCTCCTTCCACTTGGCCTGAGCGAAGTCGATCTCTCTGTTGAGGTCTCGATTCTTGAACGCCAGTAAATAATCACTGCTTTTCATTGCTATTTGGTTTTAAATGAAGGAGGGACCCGAAGGCCCCTCCACTTGTTCTACTTCACGGCGTCCTTCACCGCAGGCGAGAACTTGAACGAGATGCGGTTCTGGGCCGGGATCGTGACCGACTTCCCTCGGTTCATGTCGTAGCCCGGCCGCGCGGGGCACGCCTTCACGCTGAACGTTCCGAAGCCCTTGAGGGAGACTTTCTCCCCGTTCTTGAGGGTCTCGACGATCTTGTCCATGAACGTCTCACACACCTTGTTCACAACGGTCTTGGTGATGCCCGTCTCTTCGGCGATCTTCGCCATCAATTCGCTTTTCTGCATTTTCGTTTTGATTTTTAAGTTGATAGAGTTTTTCTTCAAGGGCCTCTATTTTACCCATGCAGTAGTATATCAGGGCTCCCATTACGATTATAACGGATAGCCATAGTTCATCTAATTGCATGCTTGATAATGACTTGTACGGGCGTAGAGCCCACATAATCTTCATATTTGAGAGTACTTGGGTCTATATGGCCGTCCGGGCGCATAATTCCGTACATGCGAACCTTCTGGATCATCATGCCCCCAAGAAGTTCGTTTAAACGCTCTCTTATCCGATCCTCCAGTTCCCGGTACGCCGGATCGGTCTCGATCATCGCGCTACGGGTCTTCCTTGCGTTGATGACCGCGCACCTCGTTCGGTTGATGTACGCCCCTATCTGCTCGTCCTTGATGCCCGGAACGATCTCTTGGAGTATCTGGATGATAGCGTATCGCGCGAAGAACCGCTCGGTCGTTCGGCGCTTATCGCGTACATCCGACATCCGGAGGTCGCATTCGATCTGGACGGCCCGGTCAAGGCAGATCACCTTCTCATTTTCCTCCAGCCTCATAGCGGTCGAAGTGGATATAGGGGAGTTGATTCGGTAGGAATTTCCATGCCGAGCGCGGAAGTGTGAACTTCGCCAGACCAGCGGCCATAGCCAAGATCAGGAACTTCTCCATGACCATCGGCTCTCCGGTCCACATCGTACCGTCGCGGCGCGTTGCGAGGAGCGAGAACGGCCCGGATAGATCGAAGAACTCGTCGGGGAGATCGTCGATCATCTTCCCGAGATCGGGAAGATGTTTCTGGAACTTCTTGCGGTAGATGAACTGGACCCCGCTGATGGAATCCACGATGATGTCCGGACCCTTCGGCTTCTCGCCGATAGGGTAGGCGCATTCGGCGAACAAGTCGTTCACCCGGTCGTATTCGAGATTATACATAGCGATTGAATGATAAGTGATCGAGAGAAACTCCACCGACGACGTTTTCCACGCGAACAACCCAGTCGCCAGACCCAAGTTGCCACGGCATGCCGCGGAACTTGGTCTTGACTGGTTCGCTATGATCAACGTCGGAGATGTAGTGGTAGTAGTAAACGTCCGCGCCGGGCACTACCTCCTCCGGCCGTATGCCGAATTTCTTACTGCACATTGTCGCTGACTCTTTTGAACTCAGACGCAAGAATCTCTTCGAAGTCGGTCAGGTCGCCGATCCAGCCGAAGTCAACGCACACGACCATATCCCCATGATCGTGAGCAAAACCGGGGGTGAATATCTTCGTTTCGATACCCACAGCCGAGGATAGCTCGTGTTTGTACACCGTCGGAATCGTTTCGAGTTCGGTCTTGATGCGTTTATACTCAGGGCTCTTGGTGTTGAGTTGGTAGTGGTTCTCGCCTCGAACCTTTTTCCAGCCGATCTTCGCTTCCTCCGAAGTAAACGTTACCGGGAGGACATTCGGGCTGTAAAACACCCCGCCGAAACGTTTGTAGGTGGCGATGCCGAGTTTGGTCAACACCTTCTTCTGAATTTCGAAGACGCGATCCCGCTTCTCTTCGAACTCAACTACCCGCTTCCACGTCGGAGAGCCGGGTTTCACTTTGTAGTACACGTTCATGACCTTTGCTTTTTTAATGATTTCTTACTTCGATTCGATTTTTCATAATTCTCCTATGCTTTTAGCGATACCTACGATACCGTCGAGGTTTTCTTTCGCTATCCTGAGCCCGTAGTGTGCGATCATCCCCGCCAAGAGGATAGCGGTTCCAATCCGGAAGTCGTACCCGTCGTTCGCCCACTCCTTGGTCTCGTTCAGTTCCTCTTCGGTCTTGATCTGGGCGACCGGGACCGGGTTCGGGTAGCCTTCCAACGCCACGAATACCGGACTAATGTTCGCCTCGACTACATACCAGTGCTTGTTCTTGGTCCAGAACACCGTCTGGCCGATCTTGAATTTACTCTGCATCGTTGTATTCTAATACTCGTTTGACTGCAATTTTGTGCCACTTTCCGCCGCGAGGCCGTTCGATTTCCACTTCGTTGAAGTGGTCGGCGATCTCGGCCAGCGACCAGCCCTTGCGCTGTAACGCGAGGGCGTACTTCTTTGCCTCAACCATTCGCGGGTCCACGACTCGGTTCTCTGCGATCCGCTCCATCCGGCGGGCCAGTTGGTCGGGAGACATCGGCCCGCGCTGGGGTCGTGGATTCCCGAGCCTCGTTACCCGGCGCCCGGCCTTGGAAATAAAGAAGCCCTGCTCCTTGAGTTGCTTCTTCCGGACGCCGAGTGCCGACTTTGTTCGGCCCGAGATAAGTTCGCGCTCTGTTTGAGCCAATCCGATAGCGAGGCAAAAGGTGATCGTTGTCGCCTCGGGGTAGTCTATCGCCAGCAGATCGACCCCCGTGTTGCGCAAATACAGCGCGTACTCCGCATCACGGGAGAGTCGATCCAGTTTGGCGACGATCAAAGTTGCACCTTCACGCGCGGCCAATTCCATCGCGCGACGAAGGCCCGGTCGGTTCCGATCCTTTCCACTGCGAATGTCACGGAACTCGCCGATATTCTGCCCGTGTGTGCGGGCAATATATTCGCGGCACTGATCGAGTTGGGCCTCCAGACCGAGGCCGGATCGCCCCTGCTCTTCGGTGCTCACGCGAGTGTAGATGCAATACTTTTTCATGTGCTATAAATATGGTTTACAACATAGGGAAGGCACTCCTCGAATGACTGCATTTCGGCGCATTTGTCATCTTTGTGGGGACAACCGAGGCATTTCCCTTGCCGGGCGTAATCTTCCATCACAATGCGCCGAAAATCGTCTTCTGTAAGACCGTCGTCATAATCGGCATCCCGGGCAACCATCAGGCATGTGAGGTGTGCCTTCCATGTGTATATCTCACCGTTGTCCTTGATGGTTTGGATATTGTATTTCTCCCCCTTTTTGATCTCGCCGGAGCAGAAATTACAGACGTGATCCTTTCGCGCGACGACGTTGTTATCAGCAAGCACTTCCATCCTTCTCTCTGGTTACGGCTTGCATCGCCGCGATCTTCATTCCGTTGATCTTTTGGTGTTGCATTCCAAGTTCGATTCCGATGATAATGAGTAGTTGATCTCGGCGGTTCGGCTTCACTCCGATGTTCTTCTCCAAAACGCCCAGAATGATCTCGGAGGCTTCGGTCATAAGCGCGATGCGGTTGTTTTTCTTCTCGAAGGCTTTTTTCGCCTCCTCTATTTCGTTCCACATCTCCGCCCACTTATCCTCGTCGAAGTAGTCGCCGAGCATGGCCTCAACGAAATTCATGTTCTTGTGATCCCAGCGAGCCGGAGCAAGCCAGTCGAAATTCTTTTTCATGTTATTCGAATATTTGAAGTACAGCCACCGAGGTGGACATATTGGTGATGCCCGTGATACGGGCTCGGCATTTGGAGCCGTAGGGGATGTAGACACAACTATCGGGCATACATGTGATACGGGCTATCGTCCCGTTAGGGAGTTCCGCCATAGGCCACTTCTTCGTATCGTCGAAGGGGTTCCGGATGGCCGTGACGAGAATCTCGGAGCCGACGCGGTACGGCCCGTCGCCGGAGTCTCCCTCAAACTCATGCGAGCCCATAACCGAGGGTGCGGCGGGGGGGGGTGGTACTTTTTTCTCTTTGCGTGGCCGAAGAATGTTCTGGCCCATTGCGATGCTGACGAAATGGCCAGCCTTTTTCGCGTTGTCGAAATCTCTGATGAACCACCAGATACCCAGCACCCGGACGTAGGCGGCCCATTTACCATTGTGAAGTCTTCTCTCGAATTTCATAGTTTTAATTCAGTAATTTATTAAGCATTAGCGGCTCAGTTGCGCGGAACCGTACCGCGGTTATTTGTGTTTGTGCTGTTCCGAGACGTAATACGCCCCGATGACATACTTGTCCATAGCGATATAGCTTTTCGATCTGGGCTTCGGTGAGAGTTTTTCCGTAGAACGATCCCGAGAACAGAATCCAGTCGTGGTGTACCTTCACCCAGCCATTCTCTTCCAGCCAGCGATCCGGATTCCGCATCTCTTTGACTGGAATCTTTTTGGACGCGAGCAACCGTTCGGCGATGTTGAGGTGGAGCAGGTTTTCCGTGCTCCCGTTGAGGCCGTAGAAGTCGCCATCGGGCGACAGCCACCCGGCGTCGTACCCCTCCGTGATCTCCACGGGCTCCAACTCGGTTTTGTGGTACTCTTCTATTTTCATTTCGTTCTCCATAAACTCCGACAGCCGTTGCTTCTGGAAATCCTGCTTCCGGATCGAGGCTTCCACCTCCGGATCGGAGCACATGAGGGAATCAAGGATCGTGTGCATGCTGAGAATGGGGTCGGGAAGGATCACTCGGGACATGTTCAGCGCATCGCACATCCACACGATAACCTCGTACACTTCGCTAACCTTCACGAAGAAGTTCTTCGCCCCTTCTACTGTCCCCTTGATCTCTTCGACCACATTGGAACGAGGATAATCGAGAAGGCACGCATCTTTGTCGCCGGATAGGTAGCTAATAAGTTCGGGATAGCGCACCGAGAACTCAAACTTGCCGCCAGCGTCCGCGATCTCCTGCCGAATACCCTCAAGGCTTTTCACCCACTCCTTCGCCTCTTCTTCCAACAGGACGCGCTGGGCCCTAATCCAGTCATTGAACTTTCCTCCGGCTCCGGGTGTCCCCAGAACTTCATGCGTCGCCTCGTCTTCGCCGAGGATGATCTTGCCGTCCAAAATATCGACGGCCATGCCTTCGGTGCACCCCAGTAGAGACTTGGTGATGATTTCGACAGCCTCTCGCGGATTGTATTTTTCCGTCAACTTCTCCCACGCAATCCGCTGGAGCATCTGGCCGAAGCCCTTACCTATCGTGAATGTTGATCCTCCTTCCATGACGCAAAGATAAATGTTTAATTTTTAATTTGCAAGTTAAAACTCCCTTATTATAATACCTTTTCCTTTACGACACCCTTACGACGACGCCCTTGTGTCGGTCGTCGTCCCGGTTGAAAGACATGAAGTGCGCATCGTTGATCTCCAGCCCAATGATTTCGTCGATCTCGTCGGCCAGCGCATATTTGAACTCGTAATCGCTGTCGCTAACTTCGTCGCCCAAAGTGAATTTGTGCTCTGAGAAGGACATCGAGTCTGCGTCCCACCACTTCGCCACGAAGCGGCGGCTGAGCAGTTCGTTGTTGTTGATGTAGCTTAAAAACGTTGCCATAATTTACTCGATTCTTGTGATGTAACCGACCGTCCGGTTGTCATCGGGGTTATACATAAAGGTGATGCCGCCTCCGGGCAACATGTAGATCAGTTCGTCGATGTGGGTCTCGATGTACTTGCGCATCATCGGGTTTTCGCACGGATTCGATAGCTTGAACTCGTACCTCACATTGGCCCGTTCCTTCGGGTCGTTGTAGTAGGCGACGAATATTCTCTCTTCGACAACAGTCTCGATGATGGATTTCTGCACCGAAAACACTTTTCGCACCTTGATCGTTCCGATCGCGTTATTTTCGATGGTGGTGATTGTGGCGCTATCGTCGCCGTACAGCCGAACCCAGCCGTCTATCGGTCGGGTGTTGCTAAACTCGATCTTTCCAACCACGGCCCAAAGTTCTCCGGACCGGCTTAACCCCAGCAAGCGGTCGGTCCTGCTGGGATGGAAGTGCATGATTTCTCCGTTGAATTTCATTGTTTCAGTTTTTTGAATGGACCCGATTCGTTATCTACATGGTCGATGCAGAACGGGTAGCCTTTGTTGTCGCTCCACAAGAACCGAAGACGGCGGTATTTCGGGCCCATAAAAACCGTATCTCCTTCGATCTTGTTCACCCGCAGGATGACCTCCTCGGGCAAGTACATATAAGTGTCTCCTACCTTCATGGCTATCCTCGTTTAAACGATCCGTTTTCTTTTTCGAGTTCCTCCTCGACAAATTTCACCGGAAAGGGGTAGCGTCCGTGATCCGCCATATACCCGTACATGCTCCTGCACGTCGGGTCTTCGGGTCTCAAGTACGCCGTAAAATCCCCCTTTCGTTCATCCACGATCTCCTCGACCCGGAGCCGGGTGTTGGTTATCGTGTGAATATAAACATCTCCGATTTTCATTTTTTTCCGTCGTAGTTGCCGAAGAGTTCCGACCCGAAGGTCAGGAACGCGACGGCATAGATTAAGATTGTCAGCATATATTTAGAATTTTATTGTCCAGATGTCGAGGTCGTCCGAGCAGTATGTATGCCGCATCTTGCCACCCAAAAATTCCACGGCCTCCATATAGGGACCCGTCCCGATGGCTCCCTGCCAGTAGCGGCCATAGTCGCTGATGCAAATGGCACACGGGACTCCTACCCACCTGCCTTTACCACGCGAGGTGTAGTACGGCCCCATTTTCTCCGCCCGACGCCGAACTTTTGCCGGAGTCAGTCGCCAGATCATGCCCTTGAAAAAGGCGTTGAAGACGTAGGAGAGGGCCTGCGAATGCTTGTCGTACCCGCAACCGATCACAACTGGGGAGGTGTAGTGATGCCACTCTTCGTTCTCGGTCTTTACCTTTGCCTCGGCGGTGCAGGTCGATCCCCATGTGCGGTTTTTTCGCCATCTTACGACGATTTCAGCGCACTTCACGTTCATCTGGGACTTCTCCTCCTTTTCTTTCTCTTTGCGGCTCAAATCGGCCTTAAATTTGTCTATCGCGGCCCGGATCACCGTGTCGCTCTTGATTCCGGTAAGTTTGCGGACGCTGGGGACCGTCAGTCGGCGGCCCTCGATGTTCAGCGTCTTGATCGCTTGATTCAGTGTCATAGTTTTGTCAGTTTAAATGTGTAGTACTTGTCTAAGGTCACGGTCGCGGTGTGGCCTTCAATGCTCAGTTCGTAATGATGCGACACTTCGCCATATTGCATGGCCTCCTCGTAGTCTTTTGCTATCACGGGACCGGGAAGTATTCGTTGGCGGCAGAAGTAGTCCAGATACCGTCGCCACGCGATCTCGGGCGGGAACTTGTCCGGACTTTGGATGGCAAGGTTCGAAAGAAAACCCTCGTAATTGTTACCCCACGTCTTGCCGAAGATAGGAGTGTCCGTTCTCGGGTTCACCGCCGTGAAGCCTTCCAGTTTCCAGCCCGGAATGGTTAGGTATCGGTCGATGATTCTGTACCCTTGCCAGACTTCTACACGCTTGCAGAAGTCCACGTTCGTCCGCCGCTCGATGATTCGTTTCATCGCCGTTCGTATTTCGGGAACCGCCCGGTGTGCGTGATGATGTAGGGGATGTTGGCGTCTTCGATGACGTCGAACTTCACCCAAGTCCGCAGGTTTTTGCTGAGCCAGTAGACTCGCGCCCGCTTCTTCTCGTTGTCGATCTCCACGACCTCTCCGATCCGGCCGACAACATAATCCCCCTTACTCCGGACAACTTTCTGTCCGATCTCTACATGTTGCATAGTATTGAATTTAAAATTTCGTTTGCTTCTTTCTCCTCCGCCGCCCGTACAGCGGCGCGGTATTCGGGCCATTTCCGGTCGGCGAAGTCCTGCACGGTCTCCGCTACCTTGTCGATGCCCTTGTAAATTTCCTTCGTCTTGTTGAGGCTCACCCGGTTCCCGAAACACTTGAAGCACTTCATCTGTAAGTCTTGCGTGTTTCGAAATGCCGGGATGTACTCCTCGATGTGGCGCTCGTTCCCTACCTCGACGTAGCCGAATCGGTCGCCGTCGCGGTAGAAGTGCAGGAACTTGAAACGCCAGTTGTAGTTGCTTGCTCGGATGTCGGTGCACTCTTCCGGCAATGTAATGAATTTCTTCATGACATAAGAAAGTTTGCCGCGAGGATCATTTCCTCCATGATGTAGGAATCCCCGTTATCCTTTAAAAACGCTTCGACGGCCGCCTCTTCGATCTCGGAGTGCTCCCACGATTCGGAGCGGTATATTTTAAGTCTCAGTGGAATATACTCGCCGCTCTTGGTTCGGTCCCGATTGATATACCGGGTGTATTTGTCGTCAACGTCCTTGACCCGGAGACGCTCGAAACGCTTCTCGATCTTGTTGTGCCGCATGAAGGTGATACGGTGGGAGTCTACACACGTCCACGACCCGAGATCGGGCTGGAACCTGTAGCAGAACCCTCCGGTAGGCTCTTTGAAAACTTCGACCTTTGCGTTCGCTCGTTTCGCCACCGCGACCGCATAGGGGGCCCACGAAGCCCCCTTGCAGGTCACGAAATGTTCCGTCGCCGCGTACACTTCGATACCGACGCGCCGCATTTGTTCGACTATGAACTCCTGCTCGTTTTTAGAAAATATCATCGTAATATATTTTGAGTTTGTTGCCGCCCTTGTTCGTCATGCTGGGGAACACGGCCGTAAGTATCGTTATCCGACTGGTTTTCGGTGCCTCTTTGAGTTCGTACACAAGGTTCACATTTTCGTCCGTGTCTACCTCGATGCAGGGGGTCGGGATGTCTTCGTCGCCCAAAACGCGGCTCAATATTTCAGTGACTACCCCCTCGTACCTCGCTACTCTTTCTATCCGGGCCATTACTTTATTCGCAACCTCGGAAAAGGATTTTGTGTTCATGCTCTTTGGATTTGGCCGAGGGTGACAATATATTGTATGTCGCAGATCGGCGTGATAAGTTCGTAAATAGGTTCATGCCAGTTGTTTCCGGTTCCGTAGAAGCCGTTGAAGGTGAACCGGGCCCCGTGCATCTTTGCCCACTCCAACGCCTTCTTCTCCGGATTCGTGAAGGGGTTGTTCTTGCGCTCGGCACCCCTCGGTGTCCGGTACTTGTCCCACAACCACGCGAACCCCTTTTGCGCTTGGTCGTAGCTGACCGGGATCGGGTTCTCGATTTGGATTCGCTCACCCCGGTTGCGCCTCCGTTTCAGAAGCAAAATCTCGTTTTCTTCGATCCAGCCCCGCTCCTCGGCGGCGGCAATGATCTTCTCAGTCGTCTGTTTCATCGTTCAGTTCGTTGTTAAGGTCTATTAATTCTTTGAATGTCTTGAGGTTGTCGAGGACCCAATCCCCGATCTCGCTCCACTTCTTGTTAAGAAGCGCGTGAGAAATGCGGCTCGTTAGCGTTCCGATGCTCGCGTCGATGTGTTTCACGGCCTCCTCCCGAGTATCGAAGAGGTGGCCGTCGTTGGTCTCGTATTTAGCGATCCTTTTCATAGATGTCGTTGTAAAGTTCATCGATTAGGAGGTCGAGTCCGTATGCTTGGAAGACGAAGCCCCCGCCGAATACTCGGCCGCGGTACCGTCTCCCTCCGTGCTTGTTCGCCATGCGCCGGGCCGAGTCCATTTTATCGCAATGGTCGCCGGGGTGATCCTCGTGGACCAGATCGAGGAAGTGGATAATAAAGCGCGGGTTCCCGTAAACGTCGCGCGTCGTGTACATGCCGCCGCTTTTAACGGTTCGGCGATATTCTTCTCGTGTCATGTTTTTCTGCTCTTATTTCTAAACCGCTCCGGTAAATCGTTTCCTCGCCTTCTGCCATTCGGTAGTCGGCGGCTCCTACTTGCGTACCGTTCACAAAATAGGAGACATAGCCGTGCCCGGTGCGGGCCTTCAAATCGCTCACGGCCTCGCGGATGCTTGTGTATGCCTTCATAGTGCTACCATATATCCGAGCCGGGTTCGAATCCATCCGCGCTGGCTCTTAGGCGCGGCGGCCAAAATGTCTTTCATGTCTTGTTCGTCGATCCGGACCACTCCGTTCACCAGCGGTTTGCCCGCCGCCCGGTCGAAAATCCGGTACTTCTTCGGGTCCACCGTGATGACATAGTTCCCGGTGTCGATGGTGAAGTGATCGCGCCCGAACTCCAGCGATTCGCGGCCGAAGTCCGCCTGCCAGCGGCTTTTACCGATGTCGTATACAAATACCATTTTCGTAAAATTCAAGTTCGTTATTTTCCGCGAAGTCCGCGAAATATTCTTGGCTTTGCGTATATTCGACGTCCTGACAGCACGCCGAGAAAAACGCCTCTAAACACTCCTCGATGACGTTGCCGAAAACCTTGCCTTCGGTCGGTTGTTTGGCCGGGCCGAGGATCACGTCGTCCAAATAAAACCCGGTCGGCTCGAAGAGGGACAAGCAGTGCCGGATATATTCATTATCCGTTATCTCTTCGTCCCCCTCGTTTTTCGCCCGCCACCGAAACGAATGGCAGTAGGAATTGTATATGTACTCCGTCACCTCGATTCCGAAGGCAGTACAGAACGCCTCCAACGTGCGGCGGTTGTCGGCCTCGAACGCATAGTCGGGTTCCCACGCCTTGTAAGCCGTGGCCTTCGCCTCCTCCGATAGTTCGGAATAGCTGTAAATAGTTACCGTTTCAGTGTGCATTGTTTTGATAGTTTAAAGTGTGCGCCGTGGCATAGAACCCACTCCGACCGCTCGATTGCCTGCTGTTTAGCCTCTTCGAATGTCATAAAGATAACCGTTTTTTGATTGCTTTCCTTAATTCGACCTTATTTTTCGCCTCTATTCGGGCGAAAAACCCGTCCAAATCCTTAATATAGGCGGACGTGTCGAGGTGGGTTCCGATAACGTGCGGCCCTAATTTCACTTTCCAGTCGCGCGTTAACACAGCCCGGTAATACACCGCCGGAAGACGGTACATTGCCTTCAAGCCGTTCAACTCAGCCAAAACCGCCGAAGTCAGTAGGTAGTATTCGCCCGTCTTTGAGTCGATACAAAGCCAGTACCCGACGCGACGATCCCGCCACGCCTTCACACCCTTCGTTACCGCGTTTTTCAGTGTCATTTTGTTGTAATTATAGTTGCTGTGTCATAGGAAATATTTGTTTAATACCCGTGCGCAATCCTCCGGGCTTTCTATGACCTCCGACGCACCGCCGCCCGGAAAATAGACGGCGGTCCCGGCTTCAATATTACGATCCACGCGACCGGGAACGCGCCCCGTTTCGCAAAGTGCCGACATGTAATTAGTCACAAGATTGACCACTTTTTTCATTCCCTTGTCCATGACTACACGAATTTGACTTGCCCGTTATACTCAAGCGTTACCGCCTCTTGTTTCATTTCGTCGCGTATTTCGGTCGCTAACTGCATGACCTCTTCGAAGTGCACCCCGAAGGATTCCGGGGTGCAAAAAGCGTACACGATAATCACATTTTCGACCACAAGCGCACCCGAATTCGACACCCAACCCCCGACGGCCGGGGTTGAGGTACAGCCCCCGAACCACTCTGAAAATTTAGTCATTACTTTGTTTACGAACTTTTTATTATCGGTCGGGACATTAACATCCGTAGTGCTGGGAACATAGACAGCGACCTTTGCATTAAGGTCAAATTTGAAATTTTTCATAATTCACTGGTTACGATTAACGACATAATTAAGGCCCCGAGAAAGCAAGCCCAAAAAAAGACTTCCGCGGCCCGGCGGCTATTCCATTTCATAGATAAAAATAAATTGGTTTTCAGTCTGGACACACGCTACCGGGGTGTCCTTGATTTTGGCTATAAGGTCGCGCCCGTCCTCGGAATCGCCCCAAACAGCCGCCATGTCGGAGCCGTTCGGGATCGTGCCGAACAGTATCGAACCCCCAAAAGTCGCACCGTCAATAATAGCGTCTTTGGTGAAAAGGGCGTACGCGTCATTGCTGATACCCAATTCTGCAACAGCCGAAAGAAAATAAAATGCTTTCATAATAGTGTGGTTTAATGGTTTAGAGGTCCGGCGCGGTAAGCGAACCGCAAGCGTTGCCGCCTCAATTCTGAATTAATCCGGACCAAATATTACAACCTCTTTCGCACTCCGGACGCGGGTTGTTCGCGTCCTTTCTTGCCCCCGTGACTGGTGTAATGCCTATGCGGGTATCCATCGCGGTTGTCTGTATTTCAGTTCCGCGGCCCTTTCGTACAATCACACGCGGGCAACGCTCAGGTTATTCAGGTCCCTATCCCTGCCATGCCTTTTTCGTCGTATCGTGACGGGTGCGGCATGGTTTCCAACGTCCACGGTTTCGGCCCCGTGGCGGGCTGGTCGGCTTTCCGTGTGCATCATGTGCGGGCCGGAAATGTGTAGGGCGGCAAGGGCTTCGATAGTGTTAGTATCGCGGTTTAGCAAAATGCCGTTTTCAATTCCTCGTGTGTTGCAGATGCATGCCCGGCGTGCCTAAGAACTAAGGCGGGACCGGAGCGAGGCGGGCGGAAAGTCTTTGAAAGAACGTGCAACGCTTTTGGGTAGGTTGCTGGTGCAAAGATAAAACGCGATTTTCAAATATGCAATAGCACTTAGTAAAAATAATCCAAATTGAACAACATTAGGCAAAAAATCTGATCGCGGCCCGGATTTTGGCGACAAAATGAACAATATCTGTGGCCTTGTGTGTTTAGGGGTGACAAAGTACTGATTTTAGGCAGGGTTCAATACTTGAATATGCCCTATTTCGCACGGAAACGCCCTAAATTTCGACGATCTCCCAAAGACGGGCAACTATACCACCCCGGAGGAGATCGGCGAAATGCGTGAATTACAGCAAGTTACAACAACGGTCCCGGATGCGGCAAAAAGATGCCGATTTTACCGCGTTGAACTTTTGAACGGGGGCAAGTACCGGACGAGGGGGGAAGTGCCGCCAGATCGACGGAAACGGGGTAAAGATGGCAGGAGCGGCAAGGGTGGGAAAGTGGAGGGGCAAGAGCAAAGCAGGTGGAAAATATTTATTAAACAAAGGCGGTCAAAATTCTGAGGCCATTAACAAGAATTTTCCAAATACCCCAAGATGCCCAAAAATGGAAATGCGGTGTTTGTTGGTGATTTTAGGAGGTTTGCGGCGGGTGATGTTTCCTATTTACGGCGGATAAGTTACGTTTTGTAACTTTTTATATACCAAAATGTAACAAATCGAAAGCAATAATTTATAGTAAAAAGTGTATAAAATATAGCAAATTTAGACAAACCTCTGATAATCAAGGAGTTATGCGTAACTCATTGATTATCAAGGGTTTAGAGGGGGTCAAAATGGCCGTTTTAACCGTTTTGCATTTGTTTTCAAGGGTTTGCAAAATACGCCATAAATTCAACCTAACTAACGTTATGTAAATTGTAACGGCTTCAAAATGCGATTGCAGGCCGTGTAAACAAAAACGACCAAATGCGCCCCGTGTGCATTGTAGCCGCTATTTCTGGGCCGCTTGCGTGCTGACTGACAGCGCGAACCGATCCGGGGGCCGGGTCCCTCATAGGGGCGGGGGGGGGTCCATCGCGGTCCCCAGTCCAAAAAGTGGACTCTGATGTATTAATTTTTTTTTTTAAAAAATTAGTAAAAATTTTTAATAATTATAACTCATTTATTATCAGCAATTTACGTTTTTTTTATGTTTAAACATTATTTAAAATATTTTAAAAACGTAAAAAAAAACTCCCGAGACACTGAAAAGAAAAATCCAATTCAACAATCGCATCAAACTTGCTGATATACAGTGCATTACTATCGAATATACCTCATTATCCTTTTAACTCCGTATTTTTAGTGAAAAAAAAACTTCAAAATATTTTTCTGTATAGTTACCTGTATAGTTACTCATAACTTGCTCTGTATCAGCTATTTACAAAAATATAAATTGGAATATTTTAATAAATGGCCTCGGACAAAAAACTAAAGTCCCTATTATCAGTACTTTAGCTTATTGGAATTATTTTCCCAAAAAAAAAAAAAAGTTTTGCACCCCATTTTTACGGAGATACCCCGAAAATGACAACTTTTTTTTTGAAGGCACACCAAATCAGCGAGTTCGAAGCGCTTATTGAACTGGATTTTTTTTTGCAAGGTCTCGGGAGTTTTTTTTTTATTTCTTAAATTTTTTTAAAAACTATGCTTTCCTTTTGTTACACTTTCCCGAAATTCCGACTTGGGTGAAAAAAAATATCCAATTTGCTTGCACATGTAAAAAACGTTTCTTACATTTGCAGAAGTTAAACATTAAACATCATGTCTATACCTTTAAATAAAGAAGTTTTCGAGGAGTACATGGAGGCATGCCTCATCTCTCCGACCCCTCGTGTCTGCATGGCACCGGGTACGGTCACGCTCTTGGGCTTGATGGAGTCCTTCAAGTCTTGGTGCGATGCGAAGAAGAAGCCGATCTACGGACGACTGACGTTAGTGGAGTTCAGCCGCATCGTTCGGGCATGCGGTTTCGAGGTATTCCGATACCGCGGCCGCCACAAGCCACTGAATGTTTCACTTTTCAGCGCGGAGGACTCCCTTCGGCTGTACAACAACGACGGAGAGTATGTCAAGGTACAACAATGATTTCTGGGGCCCGAAGATGCAGGCATACTTCGCGGCGAAGGACTGGGTTCCGAGGGTGGACCCGCACCATATATATAGAGGTCACGTTGCAGTGGACGCGATCATAGCGGAGATCGAGCCGAAACCGTATCGGCCGAAGTTCTTCGAGGTCCTGCGCGGCCTTGGATTTGAAGTCGGGCTTCTGGACGGGAGGAATCCTAAGACGCAATCTGTAAGAGTGTATGGTTCCGTACAGCCATAACGAGGAGCTCTTCCACCGCTTTGAGATGAAGCGGAATATGAGCCCGTACCGTAGGGAGACGGATCGTCGGCACTGCCTGAGCTTCGATACGCTATACGGACGCTTCTTGGCCGATAACAAGGACGAGACGTTTCTGCCTCCCATGAGCAAAAAGGCTTTCGGAGCTCTCCTGAACCACTTCGGTTACTACCGCTCTCACAACGCTCACGACCGATACTCGTATGCGGTTTTCACTCCCTACATCGACTTCGTTTCGGAACAAGAAGACCTTCGGGAATTATACGAATATTTGAATGAACACAAGTAAACTCAGACGCCTTCGCTTGGAGGCAAAGGAATATATCCGCCTGATCCCGGTCAGGGAGGGAGGCTGTGTGCTCCGGGTTGGGGAGACGCTGGTGGCCGTGTATTCCAACGTGGCGAAAGCGAGAGTGGAGTTGATCGCGCGGCGGAGAGACTGGATTCTGAACCAAATTAAACCTAAACGATATGAAAGATTTTAAGGTAATCGGAAAACGTTACGTCCGGGCGCGGAGGGCGCACAAGTGCGAGTTTTGCGAGCACGAAATCGGGGCCGGGGACTTGTACTACGAGGAGTGCCGGAAGAAGGATGGTATTTTTAGGGTAAAACTCCACATCTCGTGCTCTAAATCCGGGGCCAGTGACCGTCAGGAGTTCCGGAAGAAAGTGTACGAGTTCGGGAGCTTCTTCGACTCTTGGGAGAAGCGGCTGTTAAAAGCGAAGAAGGCATGGCTTTCGAATCTTACCAGCAACTAACCTCGATTGCGGGCATGGCCTGCGAGCTTCTGGACAGACACGGGGAATACGACTTGCAGAAGAAGTGTCCCGTTGCGGCGGACCCGGCGTTCTTCGCAAGGGAGCTCGCCCTGATCCAACTGGAGTTGGGCCGGGTTCTGCTGGCGGCGGAGTCGGAGGGCTGGATGCAGGAGGGGGCCTTGGAAGGGATGGGGAGTGGGAACTACAAGACCATCTACGAGAATAAGATTCAATTCACGGTCGAGGACCGGGTTGCGGGCGCACTGCTCCGGCTCTTGGCTTTTTGCGGAAAATACGGCATCGACATCGGGAGAGTGATGTCGGCGCGACTAAGACACGATTACAATGAAACATTCTGAAAAACCCGACGCGATCTGGATGCAGATGTTCTGCGCGTTTGTCGGGCAGGAGTGGAGCGATGAGATGGAGTTCGAGGAGATATGCCAAGTGGTAGACAAGGCTTATGAGGCAGTTTATAAGCACTTTGCGGGGAAGAGCGAGCTGGGTTAGAATCCGCAAGGCTTTTCCCGGAGAGGAGGACGAGAACCTGGAGGCTCTGATCGAGCTCGGAATCCCGGTTGTGGGGAGGCGGGCTTTGATATGCTGGCCGGAGGAGACCGACACTCCTACCTTCTACGTTCTGAACTTCATGGTCGAAAAGGGGTTATACGCTCGTCCCGGCTACGCTACAAGGTGTTCGAGCCAGCCCGTTTCGGTCCTTTACCCTCTCTACCGGGACTGGTGTCCGGCCCCGGTTACTAAGCGAGAATTTTTAGAGGAAATTTCCAAGCTGGGGTTTCCTATTGTCAGGAATTTTATTTACTTTTACACATTGCTATGAAAACACAACACGTTATTTTTCCCGAAGACGGGAGTTTGGGCCGCATCGTTTCGGCCCAGTATTCGGAGGACAAAGGAGATTTCATGCTCCTGATTGCCTGCATCGACGGCGAGGACCCGAGCGAACACACTCAGTTCCGGACGCGGCCTGCCTCTTCGGTTCACTACTATGAGGAGGCGGACATCACCCACGACGCTTTCGAGAAGACTTGGCCCGTGGTAGCGGCTGAAAGCGACGTGGAGCGCGTTAAGGATGACTACTACGACCACTTCGAGGACTGCGGCATGTTCGACACTCCGAATCAGAACAAGGAGGAGAAAGAGCCCCGTTCCGTTGCGTCCTACATCGCGGAGCATCTGGACGAGATCAAACAAACGTTCAAAGCCAACTTTCCGGACGATAAGTTTTCGACGCCCGTGCTCGAAGACATCATTCCTCAAGGAGACGGCACTCTTACTCTGAGGCTCAAATCGGGCGACCACATCTTCTTCCATTCGGTTCCACTCTTTGACATTATGGGGGTATGACTTACGAGGAACTGAGACAATTGGCTCCGGGCACTCTGGTCCGGGTTAAAGGGGGCGTGTATGACTACATGTTTCTTCAAGGCGCATCTCCCTTCGACCACATGATCCAGGTTGAGATGAACGGAGTGACCCAGAATGTCGATCCGAGCCAAGTCAGCAGTCTTACTGTGTACGACACGGCTATGATTAAGCGGATGTACGAGGCTGTGTTCGCTGACAAAGACACGCGATTTAATCAAGTAGTGGAATTTATCGAAAAACTGAAATAATGAAACACATCACATTCATGGTCGTGCGAATCGAGGCGACCGAAAAGGGAGAGTATATGACCGTCATCGGCGACAACGACACGAAGCTGTCGCTCCCGGCCGTACACATGGACAGCATCGACATCGGCCGCCACATCGAAGTAGGCCTGCACGAGCCTTCGAACCGGGTCCAGATGGTCAAGGTCGGCGAGAATACCCTCTGGAACTACACCGACGAGGAGATGAAGACCCAGATCGAGAAGGAGAAGACGGAGAAGTTCGCCAAGATGAAGGAGGCTTACGAGGGCGTAAAGGAGTCGTATCAGGAGGTTTACAATCAGCTTCCGAACATCTACAAGAAGCGCATCGACATCCGGCGCACGAACGGCGGCGAAGACTTCTCGATTCTGTACGAGGCCCACGAGCTCCATGTTTGCGAGATGGCGGTGACGCTGGCGCGTAAACTGGGGACACCGGAGGAAGTTATGCGCTACACAACTCTGAGCAACGAGGAGCGGCATGCCCTCGTGCCTGAGATCGAGATTCCCGAGATCGGGGATTACGTCGGCGCCTCTTCGTTCGAGAACGTTATGATTCTGGCCTACTGGCATCTTGCCGAGCCGGGAGTCGTGCCCTACATCCCCGGAACCCCCGTGAAGCTGGGTCTGGTCCCGGCGCACGAATACGGAGAGCCGCCCTATGCTATATCGCGGGCTGTGATTTCGGAGCTCGCCATCAGGAACCCGAAGCCTTCGCTCGTGGCTATGTCGCTCAATGCGATGGAGTACATGGACGAGATCGACGAGATCGACGAGGCGCTTCTGGATTCGTGCAAGAAGGCGAACATCATCGTGGTCACGGGCTACTCCGACGACTGCGTGGAGTTCGACGGCGCCGTGAGCGACGAGTTCTCGGAGGGCAAGATCGCGTACATCGACGGGAAGTGGATTCAGACGGAAGAGGTACCGGAAGGAACGCCCTACGTCACGGCCCAGTACAACAAGGCGGGAGGCTGGACCTTCGGTGCCGAGAACTTCGATGCGCACGAGTTCGTGGTCTGTGAACAAGGAGAAATCATCGGAAATGGTCTTGTCATTAACGTCAACGCCCTACTGTAAGCATTGCCAGTGGTGGGAGGTCCGGAACCGACGGGGTTTCTGCTGGAAACTGGATGCTCCGATACCGGGAAAGTCTCGTATTTGCGAAGAATTTAAGCATTACGACGGGAATTTCCGGCCGACATGCTTCTGGTGTGGAAAAAGATTCACAATCGAGTGCCCTGACCCGGTAAAACGGGAACGGGGCCTCGGATGTGATGCGTTTAAACTTAAAAACCATGAGAACAAGTGAGGAGACAAGCCGAATCAAGGCTATTTTGAGGGCTGAGCGCGACCGAAACGCCTCCGCGCCCTTCCTCTACGACGCGAAACTGGCGTTTTTAGAGGACCCGGAGACCGATCCATTCGATTTCTGTTATGCCTACGCCTCCCAGATTCGAAACATCGGCGCGGAGGATCAGATTTCGTATCATCGGGCGGTGGAAATAGCTACTTCGGCGAGAGAAGCGGTGAGGCTTTGGCTTTCTGAGGCTCTTCCTGACGACGTTTTCTTGTGTACGGAACGAAGCAACTGGCCTTGGAAATGAAAGACAACCCTTACAGCAACAAAGCGGCGGCCCGAGTATGGCAAGAGGGCTATATGGAGGCATGCCGGGACATGGAGCACTGGCGAAAAGTGCGCTACGGCAAGAAAAAGGAGTTCTTGGGTGACGACATTCCCATGAATATGGAGATCGTATTCAAGATTCAGGTCAACAACAAGCCGCGACTGTTCGTGGGGTTCCGATCCCGCAACAGACTCTACTACTACAACGGATTTTTCACGATTCACGAGGTCGGAAACATCCATTGGCGATACCTTTTCTTCCCTACTCAGTTCCGAGGCAAAGAGGGCTACTACGAGGGTCTCGATGCGGCTGGAAAAGAGGTCGGACTCAACAAAAATTACGATGGAAACGACTACTTACGAGGAGACGCTCCAGATTATGAAGGAGAAAAACCCGAATCTGGAGTCGCTAATAAACGAGTTAAATCTACAACTACAATGACGGAAATTATCGAAAAAATCAAGCAGTGGGTGCTTGATCGCAACCTCCAGACGGGAGACCCGCACATTCAGATGTGCAAAGTCATGGAAGAGCTCGGAGAGCTCGCCAAGGCCATCAACAAAAAGGACCGGGATCAGCAGATCGACGGGCTCGGCGATGTCATCGTCACTCTGGTATGCGTCGCCGAACAACTCGGCCTCAACATCGAGGAGTGCTGTCTGGCCGCCTACGACGAGATCAAGGACCGGAAAGGCAAGATGATCGACGGAGTGTTCGTGAAGGAAGCGGACCTCGCAAAAATGCAGGAGAATGGAGGAGAATAAGCCACCGCTGGAAGAGATCAAGGCTCCCAGCTACGCCGAGGCTAAGGCCCGGATGGAGAACATCGTGGCTTCGGCCGTTATCGACTTCGTTCAACAGTGGGGCGGCGGAATTCTCGTCTCCATCGAGGCTTCGGCCAGCGAGGAGATCAAGACCGAAGCGGGCGGCAAGAGCATCCTGCGGAAGACGCGCCTGAACGAAATGACCGTGAAGCGATGGGAAGACAACTGATTGCCGGATGCGGAGCCTTTGTTGCATGCCTCATAACTGGGGCTCTTATGCACGACTGCCCCGGATGGAGCCAATGGCTGGCTGGCATCTTGATATTCACGGTCGCCATACTCTGGTCCCGGCCCCGGCCGAAGAAGAAGCACTGGTATTTCGTGGAGATGACATATTTCAGCCGGAATGGGATTGCGGTATTGAAGTCGAGCTACGCTATCGCTCTGGATCGAAATGGCCGTACAGCAAATATGAGGACCTTGAAGAAGAGATTCGCTCCGGTCCACAAGTGGAGAGGCTGGTCTCGCCTCGATAGCAAATACCACAACGGAAGTGTATATTTGAGCCAGCTCTCGTATCTTGGATATTTCGCTGAAAATCAGTGATTTGACATAAACGAAGCGGGGGGGGGGCAGGAATGTCTCCCCCTTTTTATTTATAAAAATAATCCAATTTTATTTTGGAATATCCAAAATGATGTTGTAGATTTGTAGTCCAATCTTATAAAAATTTTCAATATGAGGAAAGAGGATAACAACGTACCTATGGACGAAATCACCATCAATGGGGTCCGCTGGTTCACGCGGGCTCAGTTGGCGCGGTTCTACAAGGTTTCGATGCAGACCACCTACAACTGGCAACGTATCGGGTGGCTTGAGGAGAAGAAGATCGAAGGCGTGAAATTTTTCCGGCGCAAAGAAAATGTCGAAGCCTGATTATGACATCTGCAAGACCTATCTCGTTGAAAATGTAGAGTTCCCGATGACCCTTTTCACTCAAGAGGTGAAAGAGGCCAAGAATCTGAACCACAAAATTCAAGCCGAGATCGCCATTGCCTATGACCGGGCGATGCGCAGATCGTATTTCAAGTTTCTTGAGGGTAGCATCTATGTCTTCGATGGCAAGATATACCGCCGCACCGGGATCGACGTGATCGAGTCCATCGTTACGGACGTTATGGAAATCAAGGACCTGCCGCCGCTGTTTCAGGTCGAGTCGCCGAAGAAAATCGTGAGCCACTGCTTTCGCAAGCTCATGCTGTCGGCGACACTGACGCCCCGGCGCGGAATCGTGGCCTTCCAGAACTGCGTCCTCGACATCGACGCGGGGATCACGATGCCGCACTCTCCGGAACTTGAGTGTACGACGTACCTCGACTTCGTTTACGACAAGACGGCGACATGCCCGAAGTGGATGCAGTTTCTCTCGGAAGTCGTGCCAGGAGATGACCGGATCACATCATTGCAGGAGTTTCTCGGCGCGGCATTTGTGGATCGTAACGAGTTCTCTATTCAGGAGATGCTCTTCCTGATCGGCTCCGGCCAGAATGGTAAGGGCGTGTTCACGGGAACGATCCGTAAGATGTTCGGCTTCGACCGGGGAACCGGAGACGGGCTGGCGATGGGATTCTCCGCGGTCGATTTGTTTAAACGAGGTCAAACCGAGTACAACATGGCGGCCGTCAACGGAAAGTTACTCAACATCTGCGAGGATATGAGTAACGAGGACTTCTCCGGCGGCGACTGGAAGAAATTCGTGGCCGGAGAGCCTATGAAGGCGCGTGACCCGTATGGGAAGCCCTTCATGGCGACTCAGATTCCGCTCTTCATCGCGTCTCTGAACCAGTTTCCGAAGAGTATCTCGGACCGCTCCGACGGTAACTATCGCCGCCACCTGATCGTCAACTTCGACGTGAAGATCAGCGACGACAAGAAAGACCCGGAGCTCGGGAAGAAGCTGGAATCGGAGAAGAGCGGCATTTTCAACTGGATTATGGAGGGCCGGAGGCGATTCATTCGCAACGGTGGAAAATTCACCCCGTCCAAGAGCAGTCAGTTGGCTGTGGAGAAACTTCGGGTGGATCAAGACTCACGACTCCAATGGCTCCGCGACTCTGGCTATGCGGCCACGTCGCACGGAGGCATCGGGAGCCGGGCGGCAAAGAGTGGGCAGGACTTGTATCAGGACTACTGCAAGTATTGCCGCGACAACAATTACAATGCGTTCGGGTATAACGAGTTCGTCAAGCGACTGCGCGAGGAGAACTACGAGGTGTACCAACGCGGGGCAGAAATTACATTTTACGTCTACGAGGGTGTTTTCGACGACAATCTTTTCTATGACACTACGATCAAGGAGGATGGAGCGCCGAAATCAGTCGAGGATGACTTGGATTTACCTTTTTAATCAAAACAACTATGATTAAGCGAATCACCTATTATCTGATGCAGTGCGAGCGCTGTCAGGAGTTCCTTCGGGAGCAGGACGGAATTAATGCCGACGGCTTCTCTTCGGTGGACGACGCCGAAAAAGCGGCAAAAGAGGCCGGATGGAGCGTCCAACCTGCATTTCACCTCTGTCCCTCGTGCTGGGAAAAATACTCGAAGGAAAAGGCTGAAAAGTAGCTCTATGGGCAAGCTCGATTTGAACTACGATTCGATCTTCGAGGATTTGCCACGAATCATGGGCTTAAACCTCAAGCGTCATGGCCGATTCTGGCATGGGAAGTGCTATATCGACGGCACTCCCCATGCCTATCGGTATGACAAAATGGTGTGCACCCGTGACGCCTCCGGAGGGATCACGATTATGGAGCAGGGCGGAGACAGCATGCAGTTGTACAAATGGATGCAGTTGTATGGAGGATGCTCCTCCAGCAAAGAGACCTACGAGCGTCTCAAGTCCATGAGCGATGGTATTGTCATCAGCAAGCCTGAACCCGAGATTCCGACCAGATATGTGGAGCAATCCATTCTCGACGAGGCTATGGAGCGCATCGGTAGGCTCAAGGACCCGCTGTTTCGATGGCTTTGCACCAAGTTCCCGGAAGCCAAGGTCGAAGAGTCTTACCGTAAGTTGGCGATCACTCCGTGCCGGGTGCCGCAGGGAGTCGGAACCCAGTTCTGGTACATCGACGAGGAGCAACGCATCCTTCACGACAAGATTATTATTTACAAGTCGGACGGTCATCGCGATCACAACTACGGAGGCGGCCGTATCTTCCGCACCGCTCAAGGTTACACTCAGCGATGCTACTTCGGCGAGCACCTCGGAACCGACGGAAACCCGTATGTGGTGGAATCGGAGAAGACGGCTCTGCTGATATATCTCAATACCGGGCGCCGGGCTCTGGCGACGGGTGGAAGCGCGAACGTGCGCCGCATAAAGCGTAACTATCGACTGCTTCCTGACTACGACAAAGCGGGCATGGACTGGGTTCGATGGTTCCCGGATCAGGCCGTTAAATGGTGGGAAGGCATGCCCGATTTGAAAGAGGGCGATGACTTCGGAGACGTAATTTACAGATCATTATGAACAGAAATGCGGCATTTGCAGTAGCATGTCTGGCGGTATCACTGGCTGTCGCCGCGGCATGCTTCGCGTCCGGGACTGGCTGGCCTATCTTGGCCCTCTTGTTCCTTCGGATCAGTTCGGACGAAAAAGAAGGGGAGTGACCGGGCAGAATCGGCACTCCTCTCTTCCTTGCGGAACATTGCTAATCAAAACAACTTACGCAAAGATACGATAAAAAGAGCGAACCTCCAAAACTGGAAGTTCGCTTTCGCTTTCACTGCTTAACTATATTTCGAGTTCCGGGTAAATAAATACGAACCGAAAAGTACGTTTAATGTGCTTGGAGGATGTGAAAGCGATGTTTTTAGAACGGCAGGTCGTCTACCTTGTCCTTGGCGGGCGCCGGAGCTGGCTCTTCCTTCCTTGCCGGGACGTAGGGATCGTCGTTGGCGGGCGCGGTGCCTCCTCCTTCGACGGTGTACTTGTAGCCGCGGACCTGCGTGTAGTAGCGGTCGTTGTACTCGCGCGATTCGAGCGTGAAGTCTACGGTTACGATCATGCCTTCACACAACTTCACCTCTACGACATCCGCCTTGTCGCCCCAGAACTCGATGTAGACATCCTTGGGGTATTCTCCTTCCGTCTGGAGTACGATTCCGATTTTCTTCCATGTCCCGCGTGCCGATTCTCCGGTAACGGGCTCGCACATCTTAGTGATGACTCCTTTGATTTGCATACTATTCTTCTGGTTTTGTTATGAATTGGGTTTTGTGGTCGTATTTTTCAGGCGCATCCAGCTTCCATCGACAACGGTTGCAGTCGTCTTGGAAATCCTCCTCGAATATCGCCTTGTATCGGCATGTCTGGCACTGCTCGGCCAGATAGCGTTGCGGGAGAAGGGATGCGGTTCGCATGGACTCCTGCTTGCCGATCAGGTCTTGGAACTTTTCGAGGAAACGGTTGCCGTCGGTCTCTTTCAGCGCCAGCCTTGCGATCTTTTTCTTGGCGGCGAGAATGAACTCCTCGGAGTAGGTTCCGTCTTCGTTTATCACCGACACTCCTACGTCGTCATCTTCGCTCTCTCCGGTGTTTATGAAAGCGTTGATGTCTCGGTACCTCTCGGTAAGATAAACCTCCGCATCGGCCGATTCCAAGAGCGACTTAGCGGCGGTCCTGACCGTTGCGTATGACTTGTCACGCATGTCGAACACCATCTTATAGATGTCGGTGAACGTCATATTTGTGAACAAGTACAACTCAAGCGCCCGTAGCTCGGGTTCCGCGAGGCTTGACTCCGGCCGCTTCTTCGGCTTAGGGAGCATGTCGTATATACGAGGTGTTGCCATTATCCTTCTTCTTCAATGGGCGTATCGAGAGTAAAATTCGCTTGGCCGCAGGGACAAAGAGGCATGCCTACCTGAGCCCACTTCTTCGTCAGACGGATCGTGTACCCGCACTCAGGACATACTGCTTTCAACATGCGGGTTCCGTCCTTTTTAGACGGAGTAAACAGCTTCATGCCAGACAGCGCCGTATGCGGAAAGGGCCCGAGCTTCTCGTCAACGAGGAACGTGAACTCTTCGACCAAAGCGTCGCTGGCAGTAGTAGACTTCATCTTGCCTTCCAGCCCTACGGCCAAAGCGACTCGTTTGAAATCCTTACCGTGGCCGTGAATACCTACGGCATGCACGAGCTCGTGTACGAGTACCGAAAGGATGCCGTCAGCACCGTTTACGTTGGCGATGGTGGGGTTGATGAAGATTTGAACTGGCTTCTCCGAGTCGGATTCCGTCCAGCACTGGCCGAGAACCCTACGCTTCGCCATGCCACCCTTGTCTGGGAAACCGATGGAAACCTTGAGATTCTCCGGTATGGTGCGGCCGCTGGTCTTGCATGCCTGCTGAAATGTCGGTCGAAAATGATCGACAGCCGCTTCAAGCCACTCTTCTCGGGTGGCGAATTTAAACTCTTCTGCCATAGTTGTAAGTTGTTTGGGGTGTAGCTTGGAGTCGAACCAAGCCCCGGATTTATAGTCCGGCCGAGGGAAACGGGAAACCCTTACACCCTTTGTATTAGTTGCCGAGTGAATCGGCGGGAAATTCCCCGACAGGCTCGGGTTTGGCCTTGTATATGGGATTGGCGGCGTTCGTGAATCTTTTGTCAACGTAAATAGCGATTCCCGTGTTGACCTCCCTGACGTAACCTTTGACGAGGATGTCATAAGCAGTTCCCTGCTGGACCTTGATGCCGAAGGTTTGAAGAAGCTGGTGTTCGAGACTGGCTTCGATAAGCGCCTGATCGACCGGAGAGACGTTGCGCGAGGCGACAATCTTGATCGAGTCGGTGTTACAGACGAAAGCCTTGAACTCGGCGGAGATCGGAGTAGACTGGTTTGCGACCAGTCCTTCGACGTCGAGTTGATACTTGATGTCCGGCTTCTTGTCGTTGCAGGACACGCCTGCAACGAGGACGGCGCACAACAGCGCCATCAGTGCTAAAATTTTCTTCATGTCAAAAAACGTTTTGTGGTGGTGATAAGTAGAGGAGAAGAGAGGTTTCGAACCTCTTCCGGGGGTACCAGAGCCAAATCGACTCACCCGTGCGCCGCATGCTACTTCTCCAACACCCTCTTTCGAGGGAAACCTAAAAAGTTAAGAACCTTTAACAATGAATAATACCCGTCTCACGACGTACTGAGGATAATCAGGGAATCGAACCCTACGTCCGGAGCAACGTGACAGCCCGGTTAAAATGCCGTCGATTATCCTACATGAACGATGCTCTTAGTGAGTAAACTGTCGAGTGACCATTCGGTCGTCCTACTTACTGGCATCCGGCACAATCCGCCTTCCGGGTTCATGTTTGTTGCGGAGGCTGGACTCGCACCAGCGATCTCTTGGTTATGGGCCAAGCGAGATACTCCTTCTCCACCCCGCATGTGACCCCGTATCGTGGGGTCAGGCGGCCAACGTACCGATGACGCGTAATCGTTTCAAACAAAAATCCTTCTAATTGCCACACATGGATTTGCGGCGGCTCCGGGGCATCGACCCGGAAGACTCCTTGTGGCATGCTTAGTTAAACGAAACACCAGAAGCGGTTCAAGAATGAGGAAGGAGCGCATGCCGAGTGCCACCATATCAAAGAACGTTTATACGTTATTACAAGTGCAAAGTTAAACATTTGTTTTTAAATAAACAAACTTTTATCCCACAAAATTTGCTGTGTTTTTGCTTTCTTGCAGTACTCCAGAACTTTAACCGGGTCGATTCCTCCCACTCCTCCGTCTATGATGTTGAGAAAATCGTCTAAATCATCGCAAAAGTAGCCCCATTGGGGAACCCTGATAAGCCATTCGGCCTGCTCGATCAGGTGCGCTACTTTGTGCCGGGTACCGGGGCATTTCACCTCTATACCGATCAGACGGCCTTCTTCGCAGTAAATCAGGTCCGATACACCTCTGACAAGCCCCATAGAGAGCTTCATGGAGCCCTCTACCCCACTACTCACCTCTTGGAATGTAGCGAATAGGTGGCCGCGGCGGTGGGGCCAAATTTCGGCGAATTTCATCACCATTCGAGCTTGGAGTTTAGACTCCTCGTGTGCGATACCGCGCTCCTTCGGCCGCGGCTGTACGATAATCTGCGTCTTTGCCATTATAATCCGAGTTCGTTTTGTTCTGATACCAGTTTTCTTTTTCTTGCCTTGTTTTTCAAGATATTCTTGGAGAAGTAGTCCCAGTAATATGGACTCACCTTCTTTCCCTCCTTCGTTCTTAGGACCTTTATGACCCGCATGAACGTGGCTTTCTCGTGCGGCGCGTTCTTAATACATACGGTGGCTAAAACTCGTGGGATGGACCACCCGTCTTCGAGTACCTTCTTGGCGCACCACACTTCGAGGCTCTCCTGATCCTCGGCCGTGTCTATGAGTTCTGTCAGTTCGATCTCGTATATCTTATCGAGCTTCGGGAAGACGTAGCCACAGTAGGGGCACTTTTGGGCCGTTTGGGGTACCAGTCGGCCGCATCCGAGCTTCTTGCCGTCTTTTCCGAGAGGGCATAGCTTGGTCGGCATGACGCCTCCCTTTGTTTTATCGTGCCATAGTCCCATCGGAGGGTCCTCCCGCTCGTACTTGCCGTGCGTCTTCACGTTGTCGCCGAAGTCGAGCACGTTGAAGTACGACTTACCCGGATATGGCCGGGAGCCGCGACCTACCATCTGCGAGTAGTGCGTGTAAGACTTCGTTGCGAGGTCCAGCACCACGGTCTGTATCGAAGGCTCGTCATACCCGGTGTCGAGTATGCCGACGTTGACTAAGACGGAGAAAAGGCCGTTGTGGAAGTCGCGCAGAATGTCTTCTCGCTTCCCGGAAAACTGCGCGTCGGTCTCCGGCTTTCGGCTCGATAGGAGATACTTGGCCTTGATTCCATGCTCGCAGAATGCTCGTGTAAGGTCTACACAGTGATCGGAACCCGTGGTGAAGACGATGGTTTTGGTTCCAAATGCGATCCTCTTCCAGTTGGTGATGACGCCCGCGTATCGCTCTTTGCGTGTGAACCGCATCTGGAGTGCGCGAGGATCGTAGTCTCCGTTCGCCGCTACGACTGGAAGGTCTTCAAGGATCGGGGCCTGATACACGAAGTTTCGGGAACCGACCAAGAAATTCATCTCGATTAACTCCGGCGTAGAGATGCCTTTGACGATACAATCGTAGTATTCTCCGAGTTGCTTCACCTTGTTCCCGTTCCGGCAGATACTTGCTGAAAGGCCAAGCACATGGGCATCTTCGTTGATGTAATCCATCACCTTATCATGCTCTCCTCGGTGCGCTTCATCCACGATAATCATGTTGAAGTGTTGGAGCCACTCCATCCACTCTTTGTGGTTTTTAATACGCACGGAGATCGTTTGCGACATCCCTATGGCTACCTGAGCCTCGGGTATGTTGCGCGTCTCGGCGTTGACTATGGCCGACGTGAGCCCCAAGCGTTGCATCTTGTCGAAGTTCTGCTTGAGGATTTCGTCTCGGTGGCTTAGGATCAGCACATCGTTTCCCTTCGCCGCGGCTCCCACGGCGATCATGGATATGATGACGCTTTTTCCTGATCCCTGCGGCATGTAACCGCATATTCTGGTGAATGCGGGAGTATCGTTCTCCCGCATCGCATCCTTCACGCCGTCAACGAAATCTATTTGGTAGTTTCGGGGAGTGAGCGTAGCCATATATGTAGAAATCTCATACTGTCGATCCGGCCGCCGAGGTTCTTGTACCAGCGTTTTAGGTACACGAGAATATCTACGGGGCCTTTCTTTCCGTAAATGCGTTGCACTTCGATGTTGAACTCAGGTGACAGAACGTGTATCTCCTGCTTTCTGACCACGGACATGATGACTCCATCGGTAAATTCGAGCTCCTTATCTTTACCGGAAGCAATGAACACGATATTGTCGTCTATGGCCGATACGGGGACCAAAATTTCGTCCTGAGATCGGTGCATTACCTTGAATCTGTATGCCATGTTATTTGGGTTCTACTACAAGAAACAGCACCTTGTCGTTTTTGAGCGGCCACTTGAGCTCCATCCGCCTCCGGATGTCTGCGATAGAGTAGCCGTACAGCATCCAAGATATTGCGTCTGTAACTGGGTTATTGGTTGTGAGTACTGCCTTGCTGATGATTGTGGCGACATTGCCTTCTTTGTCGGCTACCTCGGTCTCCGACTCTTCGAGCAATTTCTGGTTTTTCCATTCCCCGAGGGGAAGTAGCATCGCCAGCTTCCGCTTCGGCGAGGCCGCCAGCATGTGGTCTACTGTTACCATAATCTTCCTTTTTTCCGGAGGACCTTCATCTTCTCTGCGGTGACTGCCTCTCCGATCATTCGACTCAAGTAGTCGAAGCGGGCCGTGTTTCCCCACTCCTTGCGGTACAACCCCATCGTGTTGATGTGTTGCTTCATTTTGTCGATGTAGTTTTCGTGAAAATCCTTCTTATTGTCGAGCCAGTGGGGGTGGTTCTTACCACGCCCTACCTCTGCGAAAAACTTGTGCGCCGCGCGTGAATCCCGGCGTTCTAAGCCGTGTTTTATCCCCTTGCGGTAGTAGTACTCCATAATGCACAACATCGCGCGAATTATGCCCTTTTCTGACGTCGGTGATGACCGGAAGTATAGGGCCAGATTTTCGCAATAGACGATGTGCATGGTAGAAATCTGTGCATCTACATGAATACGCCAGTCACGGCCTATCTTAACCTGCAAAGTGGGCTTTCCGAAGCGACGGATGGTCATGTACCCGTCATCGTCGGCGGCGTATTTCTGCGCCTCAACGCTGTCAGGCTCCATCGTCGCTTCGTAAACACCCTTTCGGTAATGGTATTCGCACATCGACGCTAATTCCTTAACGGTCTGATACGAAAACTGCATACCCTACTTTTTGAAGAACGCCTCGCCGTTTTCCATCAGCACTTCGCCGTCTTTGACCTGCGAACGGTCAATATCGTCGGTGCGGCAAGTAATAAGTTGGACGTCGAGATCCGTGCAGAGCTTCGAGAGTACGGCCAATCCTTTCTGAGTGAAGGCCACGTCGTCCACGATAGCCAACCGGAGGGCCTTCGGCTTGAGATTCAAGCGAGCGGCCTGCAACATGACACCGATAGCGCTACGCTGGAATGACGAATACTGGAAGATGTAACGCGATTCACCGTTCGGGTTGAGGAAGAAATCCTTGTCGTAACGGCCGTCGTACATGATCCACACCTCGATCTTGTCGGTATCAGTTGCGTTGGGAACGATCTTGAGGCCCTCGACACCCGTGTCGATGCGCTCGTACATCTTGCGAAGGGTGTTGAGTTCCTTCTCGTACTTGCCCTTTGCCTCGATCCATGCGCACCACTTGGCATAGCGGTCGAAAAGTTCGTTCTCGCGCTCGGCCTTCTCTTTGGAGGCTTTGAGGTCGGCGATCTTAGCGTCTACGGCCTTGGTGTCGGGCACGGCCTTCTCGGGGAATTTGAGCAGAGCCTCCTCTGCCTTGGTAGCATCGAGCTCGGCTTTGGTGTTGATGACATCGCCCTCAAACTTGGGAGCCGGGGCCGCCAGTTCAGGCTTATCGAGCGTGAATTTCGACGTGATGACTTTGTATCGGGCCTCGATCATCTCTTTGACCTTGGCGAGCTCTTCGGTGTTGTAGAAGAACGTCTCGGCATTAGCCTTGATATTCTCGTAGTAGGCGGCCCATTTAGTCTTGCGCTCCTCCTGCTCGTTGTATTTCTTCTCCGCTTCGGCATACTCGTCCTTGAGTCGCTGTTTCTCGTCCTTCTCAGCGGTGACAGCGGCGTCGTATGCCTTTTCTGCGGCCCGGAGGCGGGTCTGATAATCCTCACGAATTTTGTTGCATTCGAGTTCGTATGCCGCATCCGCCGGACGAAGAATGCGGTCGCGCTCGATCTCAGCTTCGCGGATGTCTGCCTCGATCTTGTCTACGTCTACTCGGGATAGCTCTTGCAGATGCGCCTCCGAAAGTCCTTCGCGCTCGAAGTTTTCCATAAAGGCTCCAGCCTTGGAGCACATCACGCGGGCCGCGTCGCGCTCCTGCTTGCAGTCCATGATCCGGGCCACCACCTCGTCGGCGCCGAGCCCGTCCAGTTCTTCTTTGAAGAGGCTCTCAATCAGCTTCCGGTGAACCGTCTGGTTCTCCGTGAACAGCGCGGGCATGGAGAAGGTGAGGTCCGTGGTCAGGAGTTTGACGTACTTGGCGGCCGTGGCCGACTCTCCGTCGATGATGGGGGTGTACATCTCTCCTTCATCGTTCTTTGCGTAGAGGAAGGTCTCCACTACGCTGTCGCCCTGCCGCTCTCCCTTCGTCAGTTCTCGCTTCCGGACGCCGACAAAAATCTTGATCTCGCCGTCGGTAAGCTGGGCTTCGGTAAGGAATCCCGGCGCGAGGGCATCCTTCTTGGCTACGGCATTCATGCCGCCGATGGCCGTCTTGAGCGATTCAACCAGCGTAGTCTTGCCGTTTCCGGACTCTCCTACGATCTGAATGAGCCGCTTGCTCATAATATCGGGCGTGAGCTCGACCGCCTTGATGACGTTATTGTCAAGCACCTTGAGCCCGATCAGTTTTACTTGCTTCTGTTCCATGTTGTTTTGATTTATTAAAAATTTTTACTTTCTGCAACCTATTGTTCCCTCGTTGCAACATCCGCCGTAGCAATCGTCCGCCATTTTCGGACACTTGTAGCAGGGACCGTTGACGAACTTGATCTGGTTTCTGAACATCTGGTAAAATCGCACTAAGTATGCCTTGGTGGGCTTTCCGTAGATGATCGTTTCAAGTTCTTCGGTGTTGTCGGCCAGCCGCTCCGCTTCTTTGTAGGCAACCTTGAGTCGCTTAAACAAAGAGTCTTTTTCGCTTCTTGTAGTATTCATTGATTTGGCTTGGATCGTTACCTTCGTTGAGGAAGTTGTTTGCGAATTTCAATCGAGTCGTAGCCCGGTCGATAGCCGCCCCCGCCTCGTTGCGTTTAAACGTAAATAACACACCTCGCGTGGGGTCCGTAACCGGGCGAAGGTCGGTGGGGTTGTCGTCGTCTACTCCGTCATACTTGAGGAGATGGACCGTCTCAAGCCACGGCCAGCCGACGAATTGTCCAATAATCTGCCACTTGTGCTCTTCCCACACTCGCATGCGCTTCTTGTCGTAGGGGAATGTGGGAGAGAAAATAAGGCTCTTCTCTTCGTTTCCGACAGCTGACTTTATTTCTATGACGGCTTGGATTTTATCTCCCACGAAAACGTCTGCGTCTGGAGAGAATCCGTAGCCGAAGTCAGTCTTGTAGAACAGCTTATCGTCAAAGTCTTGGTCGTAGTGCCGGACATTCGGGCAATAGTTCTCTCGAAGCCACTCAACCGCTCTCGGTTCGTTTTCTCGGCCCATTTTAAAGTTTCGATTCGCAGGAGCCGAGATAAACGTCCCAGTTCGTCTTTGATACTGAATTTCGTAGAGGTACTTGATGTTCGCTTCCGTCCATGTGTCCGTTTTCGACATGAGTCTCTCCAGTTCGGACGCCGAAAAAAATCCGGTCTTCTCCTGCATCCACTGGAGCTCCTTGTCGATCTCTTGTGGCTGTTCCTCGACATGGTTGATAAGCTCGTCTAAGTCAAGCTGGCCCATCTTTCGCGGATTTTTGCCTCCAGCGTCTTCCGGTACGGCTTGAACAATTCGAACTGCTTGATAAGCTCTCCCATCTCGGCCCGAGTTTTTGACTCTTCGATACCTTTCACGAACTGGTCGTACTGGGCCGCCAGATCAGCGCTTTTGTCCTTTCGGACCCGAAGCGCGTCTTGCTCCTTTCCGAACCACTTGCCGTGGACAGTACCTATCCGGATCATCTTTCCAACGGTGTCTTCGATGTACTTGCTCCCGGTGACACTCACGATCATGTTGATGTTCGTGCTGTTGGGGACGAGAGGCTTGGCCCACTCGAACTCAGCCTCTTCTTCGAAGACGATGCACGGGAGCATCACCTTCTTGCCTTTGTCTTGGCTCCAGCCTTCCTTCTGCGTCACGCCCTTGATCGTGAGGACTACATCCTTTCCTCCGGGAAGGGACCAGTCGCCCATGAAATTCGGGTTGAGCATGCGTTTCCAGTGAGTTTTTTCTTCTGCCATGTTACTCTGAGATTTTAACGAGAATCCACTGATTCTTGAGTTTGATTTTTGCGTACTTGCCATCGTTTACCCAAGCGTTGATCGTGGATCGAGAAATCTTGTGATCCTCTTCCAGCGTCTTGTAGGTAGTGATGATTCCTTCTTCGATTCCTTTCTGAATCTTCTGAGCGAGTTCTGTTCCAGTCATAGTTAATTCTGAATTTGCATCACATAGATTCCGGCCGAGTCAAAGGTGCGTTCGTTGTAGTTCGCGTCGTAACCGTTTGCGAACCCGTTGTCGTCCCTCGTCTCCGTGTAGCTCCCGATATAGCGAACCTTGGTGCGCTGTACCTTGATCTTTTCTCCGGTACGTTCCCCTGCCTTTTTGACCCAGCTAAAACCCACATACTGTTTCAGAACGAGAAATTTCAAAGGGCGTGAACGGTGGGGGGGGGTGTACTGAAAGCTACTCCCCGCCGGAACCTGCGACATTAGTTTTTGTTCCATTTTTCTTCTGCCTTTTAGTTGTTTTGGTGTTTCTTGCCTTCTCCAGAGCGGCCTTAGCCTGCTCCAGTTCTTCGATAGCCTCTGCGGTCTGCTCCGTTTGCACTTTAACTTCTGCCAGTGCAACGGCATCCTTGAGCTCCTCGATCTCCTCCGACTCTCTCGGTTCGGCCCGAGCCTCAGCGTATTTGTCGAGACTCTTCTGGCACACGTCGAGGATTCCGCTTACAGCCGACGGGTCTCGCATGATGGTCTGTGACGCGAGGAAGAGCGTTTTTGCAATGGTGGTTGCGTTTTCCCTGTCGCGTTCTGCATCGCGCTTTTCGGCCCTGATAGCAGGATCGACCATCATGTGCGGTGCCAAGATGTACACGAACGTCAGATACTCGGGTGTGCCTTTTAGGAACACCTGCTTCCACGTCTTCGATCTGGTCTCCACGTCAACGCGCTCGTTGGTAATCCTTACCACGAATGCGTCGAGGTCGTACTGGAGCGAGTAAATTTTGTTTTTCTTTTTCTTGAACATAAGAGTAGTTTTGATTCGATGCAAAGTTAAACATTTATTATTTAATTAGCAAATAAAAATGTCGAGATTTTTCAAAAACCTCGACATTTCTATACATAGTGTTGATTTTACTCGACCCGGTTCGGCATTTTACCGTCCTTTTCCATTTGGTTCCGTTCGTCGTTGTCGGCTCCGCCATTTCCTTCGGCCGCGGCCTTGGCTTGCTGTTGCGCTTCCAGTTCCGCGGCGGCCTGCTCCTGAGCCTTGCGCTCCTTTTCGGCCGTTTCCAGTTCGATGCGCTTCAACTCGTCGAATGAGGCCAGCGGGCTTCCTTCGGCCGCGGTGCGAACGGAGAGGATTCCTCCAGCCACAGCCTGAACGCGGTTCTGGATGTCTTCGCTGTCGTTCTTGGGGATGAATGGCTCGATGGAGTACGACATTCGGAGATTGTGGTACTCCGTTTGTCTCTTCTCCTTGATGCCGACAAACTCCTTGAAGATGTACATGAGTGTGCGTAGGGCTGGATCGAACCGGGAATATGCGTCCATACACCATTGCGTCTCCGGAAAGTATAGGTTCCGGAGGTAAGCACCGCTGTAATCGCCTGACTTGATCTCGTCCGGCCGGATGAACACGGCTCCTACGCTGTCGCATAGGAACTTGAGCGAGTTGTCAAGCGAGAGCGTGAACGTGTTGGATGCGTCGGCGGGCTGGAGAATCTTCGCGTCGCCGTCTTTGTTTCGGGCCGCGATCACCTTGCCTTGGAAGTTCACGTTCGGCAGGCCGCCTACGATTCCGGAGACGAAAAGCATCTGGAAGTTGTAGTACTTGCCATTTTCCATCAGGTCCGATAGAAGTTTCTCGATGTCTTCGATGTTTCCCTGAACGTCGCCCCAGCACACATCGCTCTCGCGGTGGTAGATGACGGGGCAGATGGAAAGGCCGTGCCGAGCCGTGCTCACCAGTTTGTAGCCGTCCTCGGAGTATGTTTCGGTCAGGTTGCGAATGAACGTCTTGACCGCACTTTCGGTAGAGGCTATGGCGATGGATTCCCAGCGCTCGACGGTCCGGCTTCCGTATATTTCGACGACCGTGGTTCCGTTGTCGTCGAACATGCGTAAGACATTGCGTTTGCCGCCATCGCGCGGGTTCCGGAACTCGGTAATGAGGTCTCCAAACTCGTAGGAGAATACCCGGTAGCCCAGCATCTCCGTCTCCGGGTCCATGTAGACGCAGATCGCACCGTCTCCGGTGCCGAAGCATGAGTTGCCGAACTTAATGAGGGCGTTGTTCATGCCCGTCTGGTTCCAGTATGACTTGATCTGCGAAATCATGTCTGCGTCCTCCATGTCACCTTCGTTGCTAAATTCCATAGGGTTGCCGAAGGTGTGGATGGTTTTGTGCCGAAGTATCGACTTCTGGAGCGACACTGATACGCGCTCAACGGGCTCGTAGCCATCGAGAACATTCTTTCGCAATGCCTCGTCGTATCGGTATTTGGGCCGATTCGAACGCATATACACATCATATACCATGTGGGCCGACGGTTGCTTCTCGTTGAGGAAATCCGATTGCGTAAGCAACCGCCTTGGGTAGCGGTCGAATTGCATCGGCTGTGGCGGGTTCGACGCGAACGACTGATTCATGGTGCAGTTCGTCGCCGGGTTCGGAAGCCTGCGCTCCCACCTGCGCTTTTGCGCTAACTCTCCAATGTTGATCTTCATTATTAAAAAATTTTACCAACCCCCCATCGAATTGAAGGCTCGATAGTAGTCATCCATCGAGTATTCGGGCTCGGCCGCTTTTTTGAGCGTCGCCATGAGCTCAAATATCATTCGGTAAGCAATCGGGTCAAGGTCATCGGGTGAATAATTATGCCTGCGTTTAAACGCTAATTTCGATATAAAGAAGTACTTGCCGTTCTCTTTTTGATCTCGCTTGAGGCACTCGGTCGCTTCGAGGACAAGCAGATCAAGGATGGGTATTTTGTCGTTCTTGCGGCCGTATTGGACAAGAGTAGAGCCCGGTATGTCGAAGCGAAGGCGCCCCATTCGAAGGTAGGCGCTAAGTTTGCCGAGAAGTTGGTCACGGAGACACACATATTGCTCCATCTCGATCACGTTTCCGGCCGAGTCGTATTCTTTTATAGGTGTGCGGTTCGATACGATTGCCACGACACCGCGCATGTAGTCTTCGAAGTAGTTACCGAGACCTCCGGCATCCACCGCAATGTGCTCTACCGGAATGTCATACTCAGTCTTCAAGGCGCGGACCCATTCTACCTTCTCTCGCGCGTCATCCGTGTAGGTGGTCTCAACGCGATTGCAAGTGAGCCCAGTCCATATATAAGCCTTGGTGGGGTCGGTTCCGTCGCCGATGTCCACGGTCATATATCGCTCCGTAGAGGGTTCGAATGGATTCTGATTCGGGCCGGGGAACATGGCCTCGATGTGGCTTTGGTTTACCATTGCCTCTCCTTCGCCCATCTCGCCCCAGTAGCCGAATAGGAGCTTCATTCGCTCCGCCTCTCCGACGTTGAACAAGTTGGCTACATTTCCGCCCTGCGTCTGGAAGGTAAGGATTCGGTTATCCATAATGTTACCGGGGATAAACGTGAAGGTCTTGATGAAGCTGTCGGTGGTCAGACCTGCGGCACGCATCTCGGCCGTCAACATGGATTCGAGGTCTATGCGGCTCTTGACTTCATCCGGAGTCTCGCCCCAGATGATGTCCTCCGGCTTGTCGCCGTTGACTACCATGTACATGATCTTGCCGACGCGATCTGGGCGGACATAATTGTCGTCGCCGATATACCCGGCCGTCCGGAGCATCTTGGAACTCCAGTGCCAGCCGTTCGCGTTGAGGGTGCAGACCATCTTCGGTTTCATACCGGAAGCGTCACGGTTTCGAGAGAACCAGTATTTCCAGATTTTGAAGGTGAAGTTGGTCAACTCGTCGATGGCGATGTAGGATGCCTGCTTGTTCTTCATCTTCTCCTGCGCCTCCTTCTCCTGAGAGTCGGATTGCAGGTTGATGTGAGTAAGCATGATAGAGCTCTGGTACTCAGGCCATGCAAAGGAGTAGTCGGAGGCCGAGTATTCGCATCCTTTCATTTCGGAATATATTCGTTTTGCGTCCGAAAGAATACCACCCGCAGTACCTACTTCGACGAGCTCCTTTTTTATGATAAGGCCCGAATATCCGTACTTTCCAATGCCTCTAAGTGCCTCTAACAGAATGCAGAAACTCTTGCCGGCTGAGGCGCTTCCTCCGGTCCAAATGACGTCCGCCTCACAAGTTTGAATTGATTCTTGAAAGCCAGTTTGCGGTATCAAATCTTTGTTGTCGCGCAATTTGGCTCCGTTCACTTTTACCCATCCCTTTTTCTTAACCGTACTGAGTTCGCGCTCTACTTTTGGATAGAGCTGTACGGGCTGTATATCGGGATTTATACGAGTGAACATAGTAAAGTTTTATTCGCAAATTTACGATAAATTTTGTTCTTGGCAAAAAATGTTTTACATTTGTCGTTGAGTATGCAAGTATTTGAGAATCATGTGAACGATACTCATGCTTGCGGAAACATTCACTAATCATTGAAAAACAATGAAGTTTACGAAAGAGCAAGTACTTGGAAAAACCAAGGAACGACTGGGAAAAACCCAAAAGATTTCCGACCGCACCATTTTGGATGCCGCGACAAACGCGATGACCTTCCTGCCCGACGACTCCGATATGGAGATCGACGCCTTCATGGAGAAGTTTATGCCGACCATCACTTCGGTCAACACGAACTTCAACAACGATCAGGGAGCTTTCATTTCGAAATGGAAGGAGGAACATCCCGAACCGAAACCGAATCCGGCTCCGAAGCCTAACGACACCGAAGAGATGCCCGCTTGGTACAAGGCCGAGCTTGAGCGTCGCAAGGCGTGGGAAGAGGAGCAGGAAGCCAAGTTGAAAGGCTTGGCCGGACAGCGCCGCAAGGAGGAACTGATTCAGCAGGCGCGTGAGGCTTTCTTCAAGCCCGCCGACAAGAAGAAGACTCCTATCGACACCTATAAAGGTGTAGCCGAAATCGCGCTGGAGGATGCGTTCGAGACGATCAAAGAGGATGACACGGTAGAAGCCATCGTTTCGCGGGCTTACTCGCGCTACGAGCGGACGCTGACGGCTCAGGGCCTCCAGGCCACGGCTGGTTACGTTCCCGGCGATCCTACCCCGAATCCGGCTCCGAAAAACGGAGAGAAGGACCCGGCCGCCGAAGCGCTTTTGCGCAACCTTGGTATCAAAACCGAAGGCAAGGGTGACGGGGACGAATAACGACACCATTAATTAACAACTGTTTAAAATCATGAGAGCAGGTTATAACTACAACAAAATGCGGGAGTACTCCATGACTGTTGGTGGTCTGCGCAACGTCTATGGTGGCAAGGCTGAGGTGACTCTGCCTACTGGCTATAATATGGCGCTGGAAGACATGCCTCCCGTCGGGAACGTTCTCCCCGCTGGTACCCCGTTCGGTTGCGACGATTTCGCAAAGACGGCCCAGCCCCACTACGCATTTGCAGTAAACGCGGTCGTCGAGGTTACGGCTACGCAGGTGCAGGTGAAGAAAGACTTCGAGGGCACCCGTGCCCGCGTCGGCATGGTGCTTATGCACCTTCCCAACGACGTTACGGACCTCGACTATACCGGAACGGGTGTGACCGTTACGGCTATCGACGACTCGAACGCCGACTACGATGTGCTGACCCTTTCGGCCGCCGTAGGCGCACTGGCCGTTGACGACATCCTCGTCGAGGCTTCGGCCGTTGGCTCTGGTGCAACGATCAAGGTCATCCCCACCGCCACTTCGTTCGCGGATATTCCGTGCTACGGAGACGAGCAGACTCAGCTTGTGGACCTCGTTCACATCTGTAACGTCATCTACGCGCGGCGATGTGCGCCCGTGCATCCGATGATTCGGAACTACATGAACACGCACGGCTACTTCGTTCGTTTCTACGACGGTCTTTAATAAAAACGCATAACTATGGGACTTTACAGCAAAACTCTCTATTACAACGTCGCTCTTTTCTGGGAGGGCGTTGAGGCGTTTACGACCGTCATCAACGACGTAAACGCGAAGTACAACGATGCCTTCTGGCGTCGGTTTGCATTCTGGGGCCGCCGCATGCGGACTCCGGAGTGGAAGATCAACGTGCGCGACACGGAGATCAACGTCGCCGCCGCCGTTCTGTCGGCCAACGGCCAGAAGCCGCTCCGCGGTGCTGGCGCATGGCAGACCTACGGTGGTACGATACCTCTGATCGGTCACGGCTTCCAGATGGACGCTTCGGACTTCATGGCGCTCAAGGCTTTTGAGCCTATCGCCGATGACCCGAACTTCCACGCTCGCTATGACTATCTGGAGCGCTTCGCGGCCGCTGTCGGCGGTATGCACTCGCGTATCAACATGATGGTGTTCGAGGGTCTTTCTACGGGCTTCATCACGGCCGACGCTCAGAACAACGGCGAAGGCATCCAGATCGCAGTGGACCTCAACTACCCTTCGGACCGCTTCAAGGTTCCGAGCTACGGCATCTGGGGTAGCGACTCCGACGACCCTATTCAGGACCTCCTCGACATTCAGGACTGGATGGACGACAACTCGTTGCCGTACACCAACTGGCTGATTTCGAAGAAGCTGATCCGCGAGATGTCTGTGAACAAGAATGTTCGCATCAAGATCGCCATGAAGATGTACCCGAACACCCCGAATCCCGGCCAGATTCCTCTGACCCGCAAGGAGGTGATGGAAGGTCTCGTGAACTACTACGGCATCGTTCCGATCATCGAGATCGACGAGAAGTCGAACGTGGAGCGCGACGGCAAGGGAAACGTCATCAAGAGCTTCGCTGAGGATGTGGCCGTACTTTGCGTGCCCGACCGATTCTTCGAGCTCCAGAACTGCGAGAACATCTACGAGATGGACAACAACCCGAACGTGCTCCACTCTTCGGTGGAGGAGGGTCGCATCTCCGTCATCGTGGAGTACTTCTCGAACCCCGTCAAGGACGTTACCTCGATGGAGGCTTACGTTCTTCCGGTACCCCGGAACCCGAACAACATCTGCATCCTCAAGACCAGCACGGATCAGCCGTGGGGTGGTGGCAAGACGACGAAGACGACGAAGGCTGTCAAGGCCGCGGCAAAACCCGTCGTTACGACCATCGCCGTCGGCGATGGCGAGTATGATCGCGCCGCCGTCATCTCCGCTATGGAGACCATCGGCGTGAAGATCAACGCCAACACCGGGGTCGCCAAGACTCAGGAGGCCGTCAATCTGCTCGGCGAGGAGAAGATCAAGGCGCTGGAGAATGTGCTGAACGGCAACGCTCCGGCAAACAAGGAAGAGGCAAACCAGTAATATCAGGACACTATGGGCGCTGTACCAAGCATAACTATTGAAGAGTATCTTCGGGGGTTGCTTGTCAACTACCCGCTACCGGATGCTGTCATCAACGGTATCTTGGCGCGGCGCGACATAGAGTCTGGTGCTCCGGCCTTTCAGCGCAATGCCGAAGGAGCAGAGCCGTTGACTTGGATTCGCAAACGCGATCTGGCGACGGCTGATGTATACTTCGCGGCTGGAACTCTCGTGAATGGCGGCGGTAGCTCGAAACAAATGGGCAACCGCCGCTACACGGAGGGCCAGATTCAGGTTGCGGAGGGAGACCGGGAATACTGGCGTTCTTTGGCAAATATTATCTACAAAAAGTACGGCGAAGCTACGCCCGAAGAGGCTGAGATTTACGATGCTTCCGGGCTGTGGGCCGGATCAACGGTGAACGGCAATGGATGGTGCTTTTAACTTCTATCCGCACACCTGCGTTATTCGGCGCGGTACTGGCAAGACTGATCCCGAAACTTTCGAGGAGGTTTTCAGCGTGGTATACGAGGGTGAGTGCGGCCTGCAACGGGGCAACTCCGGTGGCAACACCAGCATCCGTGAAGGTCACTACCTATCCTCTCCGCTTATCATCATTCCCGATTCGTTAGTAGACGTTCGGACGAACGATGAAGTGGTAGTCACGGTGGAGAACTCTCGGATTATCCGTTTTTTGGCTTTGGAGGCCGAAGCGGTGGCCGATCCCGATGTAGGTGGGGTTACGGTATGGCTCAATAAGGGAGACGATCAAAATGGCTAAAAAGGACAATTTCAAGAAGGTGTTTACAAAGTATGCAGAAGAGTATCTCGACACTCGCATACAGAACGTCTTTCAGAAGGTCGCTTTGAGCATTTTCGACAAACTTATGAGGGAAGACGTGCTCTTCCAGAATCAGACCGGGACACTGACCGCAAGTACGGGAATTGGAATATTCAAGAACGGCCGAATGGTGCAGTGGGTTGATAACCCGAACTACCCGGCCTCCCAGCGAACCGTGACCTACAAGGGTCAGAAAACGGTAGTCAACGGGCAAAAACTCTTGAATGCTACTCTTGCCGCAACCGACGCTCGGACGGCGGGTAAGTATGTGATGGTGTTGGTAAGCTCCGCGCCCTACGCCTACTCCGTTGAAGCCGGACTTGGTACTCAACGCGCCGACGGCATGCCGAAGCGCGGAATAGGATGGTGGAGTGAAGACATCGTACCACATCTCACTCAGCAATTTTTGTTGAATGCGAAATTAATGTCGTGATGAAATTATCAGAGTTGACAGCCGCGGAAAAGATCAGGGACGCTATTAATAACAGCGGCTTGGTCTCCATCCCTGCATTTACGGCGCAGGATGTCCCTACGTCCGACTGGCCCGACGCTTACATCACGGTGACGCTCAACGGAACCGTAAACCGGATGACCACGAGCTCCGATCTTTTCGAAGCGAACGTGATCGTAGGGGTCTACATCCGGCTGTTGTCTACGGGCGCCGCTAATGCCGCAAGGCAGGCCGCCGTCATGTCGCAGTTGGACGAGGCTCTCAAAATTCCGGGAACCGTCCTGAACCAAAGCGTACTATACGAAGGTAAGACACTCGTTGCCAATTACTCAACCAAGCTCGTAAATCTTCTCGTCCGGATGGCGGGATAAATCGAAAAACAAACACAAAATAATTCACAACTATGGCTAAATTAGCAGAACAGTTCCAGTATGTATCTGGAATTACATGGTTCGACATCTACCAGCGTCCGGCAAGCGATGCCGCTACGCTTTCGACCATCACGGCCGATCAGTGGTCTGAGGTAGGTGGCTTCCGCGAGGGCACGTTCTCGTTCACTGGCGACGAGATGGAGATCACCTCGCACAAGTACGAGAACGGTCAGGAGATCATCTCCACGACCACCGACGGCACCTACGGCTTCGAGGGCGACCTCGCAAACGTGGCCGAAGAGATTTGCACCAACCTTCTCCAGATGGACGTGCTCACGCTGACCGCTGACTCTGGCGCCTTCGTTAAGGATCGCAAGGTTCTGGGCGCTGGCAAGAAGCTGGCCGTCATCGAGAACTGCATGGTCCGCCTCCGTTTCGAGGAGGGCTTCTGGGACTCGCTGGTGTACCCGAACTGCAAGATTTCCTCGCGTTTCCAAGGCGAAGGTGCTTCGACGGAGCTCTTCAACATCCACGTCAACGCTTCGGCGACGAAGAGTCAGGACAAGGACACTGAGGGCTACATCTACCTCTTCATCGGGAAGAACGGATCGTCGGTCGCAGGTCGTGCTGCCAAAGCTTTGACCACCGAGTCGAAGTAGCGAACAAAGTATCACCGAAAGGGGGCGGGTGTTTTGACGCTCGCCCCTTTTTTAAAGAAAGCTAATCAGAATGAATATATTCCAAAATGCCAACGAACGGGCAGAGGCTCGGGCCGCGATGTTGCAGGGGCAACTCGACGACAACGCTCCCTTCGAGTTCTACGTTAACGGCAAGAAATACAAAACCCGTAGACTGACGAACTATGTGGCTGAAAAATTGTCAAAACTTGTCTCGAAGTGCGAGTACACCGCCGTCACGCGCGAGGATACGCCCGGAGAGACCTTGAAGGCTATCGCCATGAACCGCAAGATGGTTCCTAAGTGCCTGAGCCTTCTGATCCTCGCCCATCCGGTGAAGGTATGGCTGTTCCACTGGATTTACTGGCGATACCTGCATTTCTTCGGTAATCAGGCAGACTACGCCGGGATTCTGGAGAATGCCCTGAACAGCGAGGAGGTCGGCTTTTTTTTTCGCAATATGGCATCCCTGCAAGCCAACAACATGCTGACAGTAGAGATGACAAAAGCAAGTACGAAGAGTATAGCTCAAAAACACGCATCGGAGCCCGAACGGACCTGATCGTGACGCTATACGGCAACATGAACCTATTTACTTGGTATCGCTACTGGTTCGTGGATAGCATGGTGAAACAGACGATCATGCTGGCCGACAAGTCCGGTCTCCGGAAGAAACCGAAGGGCGGGAAGGTGACGCCCGGCAACGGAAAGCCGAGCAAGTACACCGACAAGGACCTGATAGAGATGAACCGGAAGGCCGGAGAGCGATACATGCAGAAGCTCTTCCAGCAGGGCAAGATAACCGAAGAGCAGATGGCCGATTATATCCGTCGAAAAACGCAAAAAAAGTAACACATGGCTGACGATAAACTTATAATCCCAGTAGGCTTCAACTTCAACATCGAGGAGATCGACAAGGAGTGGCAGGCCAAGAAGGCAGAGATAGAAAAGGCTCTCAAGGCCGAAATAAGCCTGACTTTCAAGATGCCGAGTACCAAGAGTCTCGACAACTTGGAAAGCGTCGTAAACCGCCTGAAAGACCTCAAAATCGAGCCTATCACGCCGGAGACCAAGGATGCGATCTCTTCGCTGACCCGTGAACTCACGACGCTCCAGAAGATACTCGAACGCATCCAAGCACTCAACATCAAGTCAGCCAAGGACGTAGCGGCCACGGCGCTGGCCGAAGAGAAGATCACCACACAGCGAGCGATTGCCGCGAAAAATCTCGCTCAACAGCGTAGCAACAACGCACTTGCGGTAACTCGGGAAAATAAGGCTCTCCTCCAGCAGAAGACGCTTGAGGATCAGGCGGCGCTGGTAAAACTCCGGGTTCAGAAGGCCGAGGAGTCGCTTACGAATGCTCGGAACCGAAGTCTTGGGGCCATTAAATCGCAAAACTCGGCGTTGGCTACCCAGAAGGGGATTCTGAACGGCATGCCTCAATTCCTGAATCAGTACCTCTCGATTTTGGGGGCATGGCGACTGGTAGACAACATCCGTAAGACGACGGCCGATTTCGAGCTCCAGCGTATCTCGTTGCAGGCGATGATTCAGGACAAGGAGAAGGCCGATAAACTCTTCGGCCAGACTCTTGAACTGGCTATCGAGTCTCCGTTTACTGCGCAGGAGCTCCTCAGCTACACCAAACAGTTGTCAGCGTATAGAATCGAGACCGACAAGCTCTTCGATACTACGAAGCGTCTGGCCGACGTGTCGGCTGGTCTCGGCGTGGATATGAGTCGATTGATTCTTGCTTATGGTCAAGTCCGGGCCGCCTCGGTGCTTCGTGGTCAGGAGGTCCGTCAGTTTACCGAGGCCGGTATTCCGTTAATCCAGCTTCTCGCAGATAAGTTTACATTACTGAAAAATAGAGTAGTTGACACTTCAGAAGTATTCGACCTTATCTCCAAGCGTCAGGTTCCCTTCGAAATGGTTGCTGATATTTTCGAAGACATGACCAACAAGGGGGGCATATTCTATGATATGCAACAGAAGCAGGCGAATACTCTGTACGGTATCTATCAAAAGCTCACCGACAATATTCAGCAGGCGTTTTATCGTGTCGGAGACTCGCAACTGGGAGCTCTTAAAGCGGCCGGACACCTGCTTGTTTCGATGTCAAAAAATCTGGAGACAATCCTATCCGTAGGCACCAACCTCGTTGGAATATGGGCCGCAGGTAAAGTAGCGGCCGTGGCCTATGGGAGCGCCGTATACGGAGCAGAAGCGGCAACTGCCAAGTCCATCCTGACCGATAAGAAGAAAGCCGCGGCGCAGTTGATTCAGGCCAGCAACTATCGTCTGCTTACTACCGAAGAACTTAGGCTGATTGCTACTACCAATCGGCTTACCGCCGCGGAGATCGCTCAAATGGGAGTTAACAACCCAGCCGCAAGGGAGTTGGCCCTTCGACTCCTCGCTCTCGGTAAATTAAACAAAGCTGAGGGCCTTCGACTCGCACAACTTGGAATGATGACTAAGGCGGAGGTATTATATGCCGCCGCTACCACCAAAACCCAACGAGTAGTTCTATTGTTTTCGAGCACTATCGGGAAGTTAGTTGTTAATCTGAAAGCCCTATGGGCCTCGCTTATTAACAACCCTCTTACTATCGCTTTTGCGGGACTTGCCGCCGTAATATCTGCGTTTCGCGCCCTCAATAAGCATACTGATATGTATAAGGATGCAAACGAGAAGATGACTCAATCGGCCAAGGAATCTCTGTCTGCATTCAAAGAGGAGTATTCTACCATCCAGCGAATTTATAAGGATCAACTATCCGGCTTGGATCAAAACTCGGACAAACATAGGGAGATCAACGAGCGCCTCACGGAGATGTTATCCCGTAATGAAGAGATTGCTAAACTGATAAAACAGCGAGTCGTAGGAATATCTGATGAAGCTGATCGCATGCGCGAACTGGTTCGGTTAGCTGATCTGTACCAAGAAACTCTCAGCATCACCGCATCAAACCCAACGCTGTTTAGTGGGGCCCTACAAGCCTCCGGTCCCGGATGGATGCAGAACATCGACAAGTTGGCCTCCAAATATAAGTCCAACATGAGCTCCATTAGTTCAGAGCTTGGAAGGTTGCTTGCTGATGGGGTTCACAACGAAAATGTACTCCTAAACAATTTACGAAAAGATATGGATGCAATGGAGCGTTCCGGAGCATCCTACGCTGAACGTATTCAGGTACTACTCTCCTATTTTAAGGACCTTCAAAAATACCAATCGTCGGGTATCTTTGATTTCAAAACCCTTAATCAAAACATCGGAAACACTGTTAGGGTCTTTCAGAACGCATCCGATGCGGCTGATAGGTTCTGGTATCGTATTCAGTCCCAGTACAAGGAGTTTAGGGGGCAGGTTATCGACTGGAGCGACTTAAAAACCTTCGGCTTAAAGCCGGAGGATGCAAAAGATTTTCAGGAACTCCTTCGCAGTTTCGCTAAAAAAGGCGTCGAGGCTATGCGTGAAGAGTTCAAAGGCGCTGGCCCGGAGATGAACGAGATTTTGCTGAATGTGTTTGGTCTTACAGACATATCACGGGTTCTAAGCAAGGGAGAAGAAGAGTTGAAGGGCTGGCGGAAGCGATTTGCTGATGCCCTTGGATCGGCGATCAAGCCCAACACTCGGTACGACGAAGGCGTCGATGGTCTTATCAAGCAGTACAAGACGGCAAAGGAGACGTATGACAATCTATCCAACGCTGTAAATGCGGGTCAAAAAGAGTTCACCAAGGACTTAACCGAATCCGAGAAGGTCTTGAAACTGCTCAGGGATATTGCCAAAGAGTATGGCATAGAACTCGATAAGAAGCAGGCAACCAAAACAATCAAGGATCGGACGCAGGCCCTCGAAGGCGAAGTGAAGGTTCTCAAGGAGGCATACAGCCGCTACCAGTCTCTCAAGAAGGTCCGGGGTGATGCCTTGGCCGCCAGCGACGTAGAGAAGCTGTACGGCGATCTGGCGAAGAACTTCAACTTCCTCACTCCGTCGCTCGCGCTGACTCCGGAGGAACTGGTGGCGCAACTCAAGAAGGCGGCCGAGTATGCTCAGAAACAACTCAACGACAAGAACGCGGCCCTCAAGTTCAATATGGATGTCTCCGACACCTCCTACAACGCACTCAAGGAGGGGATCGAGAAGGACCTCAAGCGTCTGGCAAACGACATCTCGCTCCAGAACGAGGCTAAGAAGATGTACGAGTCGATTTTAGCGGCTACCGGAGATATGAACTTCGCGGCCCAGATCACCACTTCGACTACGGGCCTCGACACACTGGATGTGTTCAGCAAATTGCGCGAGCAACTCAAGAAGACGCTGACGACATACCAGACCAAAAGCGGTGGCCTAATCGACTGGGACACTCTCTTCGCCACGGACGAAGCGGGCAACAAGACAGTACTCGACATCAAGAAGGTGCAGGCCGCGATCAAGGAGCTCCCGGAGACCGTTCAAACTTCGGCGAAGTCGGCTATGAACGCCTACTTCAACTACGAGCAGGAAACGGTCAAGAAGATGGCCGAAAGCGTCCAGAAGTTCGGGGACTATGAGAAGCGGCGAAACATTATCGCCGCGAAAGCGGCTGAGGAGCGGGCGCGGATCGAGTCCAGTACGATACTCACTCCCGACCAGAAGACTCAGGGAGTTGAGGCCGTGAATAAATCTGAACGCAGGCAGATCGCGGGAGTGAATCTCGACGAGATTAAGAACCTCGAAATGTTTGCTCAGGCATTCGGCGACTTGGATCGCGTTGGCACCAAGACGCTGGGGAACCTCACCTCCATGATGAAGAACTTCTATGAGGCGTCCAAAAACGATTTAGACCCGACACAACTCCGAGAGGTCGTGAGGATCATTCAGAACCTTGAGGAGCAGTCGTGGGAGCGCAGTCCCTTCGCGGCAATCAAGGAGGGAATAAATGACATTCTGACCGGAACCCGAGAGGTTCAGGCGGCCGAAGCGAATCTCGCGGCGGCGCGGGCGGCGCAGGCGGAGATCGAGAAGCGAAACGCTTCTGAGATTGCTATTCTCCGGCTCCAGATGTCTCAGGCCGGAACCGACGAGGAGAGGGCTACGATACTCCAGCGAATCAACGACCTTGAGCGCCAAAATCGTGATGCTGTCAAAAACACCCAGCAGGCGGTTGAGGACTTGGCCGCGGCCGAGTATAAGGTCCAGACCGGGTTTACGAAGACGAAGGCCGCGCTGAACAAAATGGACGCTTACCTCGGCAACCTGAGTAGCGACATAGGCAAGATCGGAGATGCCATGAACACGTTCAGCGACATTTTCGGCAGTGCGTTCGGAGAAGAGGCGTCCGCGATGATTCAGGACATCCAGAAGGGGTTTCAGGCTGTTCAGTCGGGAATCGCGCTGGTGAATACCGTAATGAGCATCGCTGACGCGATAGCCAAAGGACTGATGACCACCATGCTCCCGCTTCTTGCCGCATCGGTAGCCCTTGGAGCGGTGCTCGCCATATTCGGTGCGCGTCAGCGTCGAATCAAGAAGGAGCAGGAAGCATCAGAACGTGCTGTCCGGAAGCTGGAGAACGCCTACAAGGATTTGGAGAAGGCGATGGATCGCGCGTACTCTACGGCAGACATCAATAAGACGGCAAAACAGCAGACGCAGAACCTTCTCAATCAGCAGAAAGAGCTCAACCGCCAGATCAACCTTGAGTACAAAAAGAAAGACAAAGACTTCGATCAGGGTCGAGTAGACGATATGCGACGACAGATCGAGGAGCTTAACCAGCAGATCGCCGAGAACCGCCGCGAGTTAGTGGAATCGTTCTACGGGACCGACTTCAAGACCTTCTCCTCCGATCTCGCTCAGGCGATCTACGACGGAGTGAAAGACGGTAGCCTCTCCGCCAAGGAAGCGTGGAACGAGACTGTGGACGAGATGGTGGACAAGATGATTCTCGAACTGGCTACGGCGAAGTTTATCATGCCGGGCGTCGAGAGAATATTAGACAGCTTCATGGAAGAAACTCGTCGTTTAAACGGTTTATCCGAAGACGAGTTACCGACGCTGGAGCAGTTCCCGTTCGAAGACTTACGAGAAGCGCTAAAGGCTTATCTTGGTGAATTTTGGGGCGATTTCGAGCAGTATCTACCGAGCGGCGGAGAATCCAATCTGACTGGTATTTCGAAGGCAGTCGGCTCGTTGACCGAGGACACGGCACTGGTACTGGCCGCGGCCGCGAACTCGATGATCTACTATCAGGTGGCCCAGTACGATCAGGTTGTGTCAATCAATGCGATCCTGACCGGATGGAACGAACTTATCATGGGAACCGAAGAGACGGCCGGGCTGATCCCGACGCTGATGGCTTCCCAGACAGAATCAATGGAGCTCCTTCGTGGAATCAAGAGCGACACGGGCCGCATCGCTACGGCGACGGAACAGATGGCCGACGACATCGGATCGGTAGTCGCACCGCTCGGATCGAAGGTGGGAGCCAAGGCGATTAACGTAAATAGCTGATAATTATGAAGTTAGAACTTAAAAGGCGTTTTTTGGGAGAGAGCTATACGATTGGCTCTCTCTCAATCGACGGCAAGAAATTCTGCGATACCTTGGAGGACAAGGTGCGCGACCTGAACAAGAACGGAGTCTTCGACGGCGACGAGAAGAAGGTGTACGCGGAGACCGCTATCCCCTACGGCACCTACGACATAGTGGTGGACTACTCTCCGAAGTTCAAGCGGGAGCTCCCTCGTTTGCAGAACGTGAAGCACTTCGAGGGCATCCTAATCCACCGCGGGAACACAGCCGAAGATTCGGCCGGATGTATCTTGGTCGGTGAGAACAAAGTCAAGGGGAAGGTCATCAACTCGACGCCCTATGAGAGGGAACTGGTCCGGATTCTCAAGGAGGCTCAGGGCCGGAAGGAACCCATCACCATTAAAATTGTGTAACCATGTTCATGCGAATCATTTTAACGATCTGGCAGTTGCCGCAGGAGATCATCGGGGCACTCTGGTGCCTGCTGTTTACGAACCACCGCGCGATCCTTCGACAGAACGGGGCCGTGTTCTTCGCCTCACCCAAAGTCAAAGGAGCGTTCACGATGGGTTCCTTCGTTTTCCTGAGTCCGAAATACATAACCAACGAGCCCACCTACGACCACGAGTTCGGCCATGTGTTGCAATCTCGGGCGTGGGGTTGGTTATGGTTGCTCGTATTCGCCATTCCGAGCGGATTACACTGCTTGTTCCATAATCATGGGTCCTACTACCACTTTTATACCGAACGCGACGCAAATCGCCGCGGAGGGGTCCCTAACTATACTGGCGGCGGCCGACACGACGAGCCGGGCCTGATCGCTACGAAACTGGCCGATCTGATGGCATGGAAGGCGAAGTATTTCGGACTCCTGCTACTATTCCTGCTTGCGTCGTGTTGCCGCATGCCTTCGGCTTCTCTACCGGAGCCGAGCGAAGACCGGGCCGACAGTACGCATACCGAGTACAAGGAGACGATCCGGTATGTCCGCGTCGAAGTCCCGGTGCCCGGTGAGATACGGGAAATTATCACACCCGATACTACGTCGCACCTTCGAACATCCGTGGCCAATAGCTGGGCCGGAATCCGAAATGGCACGCTCTGGCATAAACTCCAGAATCGGCAGGATTCGCTTCCCAAGGCTGACATCCCAGTGATAGATACCAGCGAGAAGGAGACCCGGATCGTCACGATAACGAAGCGAGAACCCTATGCCGTACTGACTCCGCTTACTCGGTGGCAAAAATTCCGAATGGATGTCGGGGGATGGGCATTACTGCTGGTTTTGTTATTAATAGCAAAAAAAATTTGGTAGGTGGGGGGTATTTTTCGTATATTTGCAAATAAAAGTATTGAGATACAACTATTTATAAATTTTACCATACCGAAGCATTGGAGGGGGGGGGTATTTTTATTAAATTTGTAGCGATAAGGTAAGTTGTTATGGCACAAATACATAGATCATTCTACTTCCAGCGAATGTGGAGTTGGCCCGTCAAGAAGGTCGAGCCCACTCCTCCTGAGCCGGAGGAGATAACTCTAAGTCCGAGTGCCCTGCATTTTACCGCAGAAGGTCAAATCAAAAACAGTCTGAACAATGGCAAGAGTAACAGTAACCGCCAACGACTCGTGGACCGTCTCCATTCCCAGTGAGGCAACGTGGGTTCACTCCGACAAGGTGTCGGGTGATGGCAACGGCGAAATCAACATCACCGTCGATGTCAACCCCCGCGCTGACGCTCGTACCGCAACGGTAACGGTCACTACGAAAGGTGGCGTTTCCAAGACCATCGCTATTTCGCAGGATTCGGCTGAATCGTCGCTGTCGCTCAGCCCGAGCACGCTGGCATTCAACGCCGACGGAACCGTGAAGGCCGCGTAGCGTATGGCAACGATCCAGCTTACAAGTCGTGTAGCGTGGAGCGTAAATTCCAAGCCGGATTGGGTTACTGTCACCCCCAGCAGTGGGGGTGGCGGTACTCAGTCCGTTGGAATTTCCGTGTCTGAAAACCTCACCAAGCAAGAAAGGACGGGAGAGGTACGCTTCTACAACGAGGACGGTTTCTACGAATCGCTCACGGTGACACAGGATCGTTACAACGGCATTGTTCTCGTTTACAACGGAAAAATCCCCATTTACGACGGGGCAAAAATAGTATTCAATGGAGATTAATTGGGAAGGGATCGCCGTCTTCCTTACGGCATTGGCCGGGTTCTCGGGGATCATCCTTCCTATCGTGAACTCCAAAGTGAAACGCGCCGAGAAGCGCTATGACATCGAACTGGAACGCCTTCGGCGTGAAACCGACGAGAGGCAGGGATATATGAAGGCTCGGTTGAGCACCGTGTATTCCAGCATCTACGGTTATCTATGGAAGAGCATGTTTCGAATGAGCGCACAACGGGTCGGAATTTTACAGCCTCACCCGTTGAGTCATAAGCAATACTTCTCATGTTCGTTCGAGATTGTAGAGCCGGACAGCGGCATACAATCATGCAAGCGAGAGTTTCAGTTCAAGCGCATGGCCGAGTGGAGCAACTTTGTTTCCCGGCTCAGCGCTGAGGGCTGGATGATATACACAGACATCGATAATATCAAGGACAAGAAGGTTTACGCGGAAGCACACCGCCGGGGAGTTCGGAGTCTCTTCTTCCGTCGCCTCACCGATGCCGACGGAGACTGGATTGGAACGCTGTACGCGGAGTTCTTCGATCCCGTGACCGATCCTGCCATTCTCGCCAATATCAAGGGAGAGATGGAGCGCAAGGCTATGCTGATTCAAGACATCCTCCCGGAATACAAACCGCTCATGCCCGCAGAGCAAACAAACGTTTAAACAATATGGCCGCAAGAGAAGAAAACATTTTGAACGTTCCCATCTCCGAGACTCTCGAAGGGATGCACGTCCTTTGCGACACCGGAGATACGGGTGAGCCGTATCGTGTCGCCGCCAGCCTCTTTATTGCCGAGGCAACGCAGGCCGCGAAAGACGCGGTTTCCAACCTTGATCCCAAGGATGTAATCCTCAAGGGGTTCACCGCACTTACCGTAGGAAAACCTGCGATCACCGCTAACTCTACGTTGTTGGCGGCCATTCAGTCGTTGTACGCGATGGTGGGCTCCGGTAAGGTCAAGATCGTCAGCGATGGCGCCGACCAGACCGGAATGGTTTGCTGGAACGGAACCTCAGCCAGCGGATTCGTCATCAACGTGAACGAAGCGGCTATCTACACCCGCTCGCAGTGGACGCAGGCAAGCCCGGATTCCGTGACGGATGCTAACTGGATCGCCGCGGTTAAAACTGGCGGAACAAAGACTCCCTTCGCCGCCGCCGCCCAGAACCCAAACATGGGCGATCTTCCCACAAACAGCCGTCTCAAGTTCGTCGATAACAAGACCACAATCCTCGGTATGCTCAAGATGCTGACTGCCGCCGCAAACGTGGGCCGCCTGCGTATCGTGTCCGGCAATCCCGCCACGGGAGCATCCGGGAAACCGGAGTTGGCCTTCATCGTTAATATCGTTCAGGGAGCGAATGCCGAAACGCAGGGTACGAACGGTCTTCAGATTTTCCATCTTACCAACGATTATATTCGCGTCATTCCTTCGTCCAGTGTTGCTATGGCATGGTCTACACTCCAGACTCTGACCGACGAAGCAATCATCACGAAACTGCACTCGACCGCTTCTGGCGACTGGGGTGGTCTGGGTGTAACGATGGAGTGGGCCGGAAGCGGCGGCAGCGCCATGAAACATCTGACGGTTACTGATTTTAAGAGTAACACTTTCAGCAATGGTGCGATGGGCGATATTGCCGTTGGTGAGATGTTCACGTTTACGAGCGCCGTTGACGCCGCTAACGGACCTGGCTCGGCTTTGGTAGGCTATGCTGTAAGAATTTCTGCTTTGTCGATTAAATACGTTGGTACCTCTACTTCAATCAATACTTATAAACGTTCGTATCTGTATACTTACCAGTCTGCGAGCATTTACGCTACTAACTGGAGTATTCTTGGCACTCCCACGGGAATCGAAGCCTCGGTGTACGAATTCACATACGGAGAGGGGGTTAACAACGTACCGACCGGCGATTTGAAATTAGTCAAGGTTGCCGATATCTTCCGCTTGGTATTCAGTACCCCCGATCAGGCAGACTACGTTCAGTTAGACTTTATCCGATCTCAAGACAACGATAAAACTGATCAATATGTCTTCGTCTGTCCTTCGGTAGATACTGGCGCAACGTTAGGCGGTACACTGCAACGCATCGCTGTTGACGCAACAACCGGGGCCGTGGATATGATGGGAGTAAGCATCGCCATGGTAGGTCAAGCGGCGCAAAAAGTGACGGTGACTAACTTCGTAGCCCCAACGAATGCAGTCATACGAAACTTGAGCGCAGGTCAAGGCTTGATCGTATATGCTTTAGCCAACGCCACTGGACTACCTTCGGGCGTTACTGGTACGGCCTTTTACGGGCATTGTATCAAGAACACTTTGACAAATTCGTACACCTATCTACTCCAAACGGCTGATGGTAGCCGTACTTTCTCTGGCTCGACGAACGGAACTACTACTACATGGACAGAATTAGGCGGCGGGGGAGCGGGGGTCGAGCAACTTTTCAGTGGTGATATTGCGTTAGCTAATGCAGCACCCGAAACATTCAGTCTCGGTGGATCGGTAAGCGAAGGTGATCGTCTTATGATTGTTTATAACTTTATATCGGGCGATCACACCATGATCGGAAGCAAACAAGGGCGAAGCATAATTTGGGTCAGCACCAGCGGCACCGAAGACCTAACCATAGAGGCGCTTAATTACAATGCCCAAGGAGGCGTTACAGGGTTAGTTGGCTTTAATCTGATGTTGTCGGCTTCGGGAAGCGTACTCACCATGGAAGCGACAGGAGATGTTGATACAGTCATTGAGGCTTTCCATGTCGTAGGCATATATAGGCTATCCAAGGCGCTGTAAATGAAAGCCCCTCATTAGAGGGGCTTTACTATTATTATGCTTTGAAATATATCCCTTTTATTTGGATAATATCCGAAACGTCTGATAAGTTGTTCGATTGTACAACAACGTTCATGCCTTGCACCCCGTTGGCTCCGGTGATAACCGACGAACAGATAAGTTTGATACTGCCCGGAGTGCTGTTAATGCCCAGATACTTCGAGCAAATCTCAAACAATACTCCTTGTCCGGTTCCATTGATGCCCGCGATAGTAAGAGGCACCGGGAACTTAATTGTAGCCGTTGTAGCGGGAGAGGACTGGATAGTTGCTTCGATAAGCATTTTCGAGGTGGTGGGTATCTCCTGATTGAAATGAATAATCCCAGTCGTTCCGGATGGACCTACTGCGCTACTCCACGAACTTACAATCAGTTTCCAGCCGGGGAAGATTTCATTTGAGCTACCCGTGATTTGGTTTACGCTTTTTTTTTGCGTATATTTGGAGCGGTTATGGACATCATCAAAGCACTGACGCGGGAGGCTCATGCGGCCGGGATATGTGAGGATCATTTCAAGCAGATGCTCACGGAAGATACCCCTGCGCTCTTCGATCACTTCAAAACTATGATTCAGGAGTGCACTTTTTCCGGGTTTCCTTCGGTTGAGTTGATTCGCGCGTGCTGGGATAAGAAAGACTTGAATGCGGCTGGTATCTTCATCCAGCAGACGGTAGATACTGAAGCCGTTCAAGGAGTCGATGTTTTTTGGCTTTGCGAAGGGACGGTTCGGGTTAAGGAGTGGGCCGTGGTGCATGCCTATGTTGCATACGGGAGCAACCTTAAATTCGAGGTAGCACCGAACGCAATACTGATCCTCGACATCTTCGACGACTCCCCGGTGAGGATCAACAACAAGTCCGTAAAGCCCGTAACCGTTTACCAGTGGGGACACCGCGTCCCGGTATTCAAAGGCAACATACGAATCAAGCGCAAGAAATGGAAGCCACAAGGGATTGCCGCCTCCGCTACCAAGTAGCTGACGGAGAGGTTCGAGATATGCAGACGATGGGATTTCACCTGATGGAATCCCCTGATATTCTTGCGCCCGAGAAACGCTCCTACGAAGAGGAGGACTATCCGGAGCGAGACGGTGTGAAGATTTACCCATACACGGTAGACAAGGCTTTCGAGTACACCGTAAAACTGCTCTACTTCGGCGAACTCGAAACGATGAACAGCGCTATCCGCTCGCTATGGAACTCCTTTTTCGAGCCCACCAATAACGGCGACGTAAAGAAGGCTCTCCCGGTCACAATATACAACCTATACAAAGGCGTGAAGATCGTAGGCTACCCGACTAAAATGCCGGGCTCCGAGACCATCGTGCAGGTCATGCAGGGCGCATTCATCTTCGAATTGACGCTCTATGTAGCCGAGCCCAACAAGTGCAATTTTAACTACCAAGACAATGGCTAAATACGGCAAAAATAACTATTTCGATGGAGTTGTCCTTCCTGAGCCGAAGGAGGAGGCATTGCGTCGCATGGCGAAGGGAGTGAAGATGGGATATAACCAATACGTTGATAAATCCGCGTCTACAATGTTTAAAAGCCCATCCATGCCTATTGGCACTAATGACTTTACGCTGGAGTATTTCGGCAATTTATATGGAGCGATAAGTTCAAACACGCCTCTCATATTCAATGCCAATGCCCCTTATGCGTACTCGAAGGGATGCCTGTTAATATACGGAACATCTCAAATTGCCGTTCGATGGATAATATTTGAGAAGCCGTCGTCAGGTGATCTGCTTCTTGATTCCATTGATTTGATAGCGGGGGCTCAAGAAAGTATTCTCCACCTTGCGCTTACCCGTAAGGGCACAACCGTGAAGGTATATATCAACGGTGAACTGAAAGCGACCAAAAAACAGTCGGCAGTTAAAGATTTAGGGGATTTTCGGTTGGGTATGGCCAACAGCTCCAATATAGTCATGTCCCGCATCTACAACTACGCAATGGCTGCTGATGAGGTGAAGGACCTCTACAACGACGGTGATCCCGCGGGGTATATCTTGCCACAGAACCTTAAGAATATCAAGGATATGGCGTTCACTTCTAAAACGTTCGAATTTGATATGGATAGCCCATATTATCAGCGCGTTTTAGAATCGGGCGAATTGGAATCGGGGAGAAAATATCGGGTCGATTATGTCGTGGAAGAATGGGATATTGCCCCCGCTGTCATAGGTACTTGCGGTATAAGCTGCGGCGTGTTGTCGACTGTCGGCACTCAATATTGGCCTAATATTTCTGCTGCTAAATTAGGTGAAAATCAATATGTTGTTGTAGATACGAAAGAAACAGGCGCTCCGTATATGTTTGTTTACGCATCAAACCCTTCAGACACATATACTTCAAGACGCTTGAAAGTAACGGTTCACTCTGTCAAGATGCTCGGCTGCGTCGCCGAGTACCTGCCGCAGAACCTAATACCTACCGCAGAAGGTTCCGTTGTCCAGTGGCTCGACTCGGCGCCCCAGCTTCCCGAAGCGAATGGCATCCTCCCGCCGCTGGATGCTTCGGTCGGCGGGGATGATCTGGCGGCGATAGGAAACCCTAAAATAATCATATAGCATGGTAATCAAGTCGCTGGTACCCGCCCTGCTCGTCTACGATAACAAGGTGATGCTCTACAACAACAAGGCCATCACCTTTAATCTTTTGGCGAATGAGATCGAGATAACCAACTTCACTGTCAACGAAGTTGACATGGGGGAGTCGGTCATCACGATGGATGTCCACTTCGGTCCCGAGGAGGAGCCGGGGTTCAATCTGAACTGGACCGTACAATACAACGGCGAGACATATCACCTCAAAAGCTATGCGCCTCCGGGTATCAAGGACCTCAAGTCGCTTCGGTACAAGTACACGCTCACCTTCGTTTCGGAGCGGGAGGACCTCAAGTTCTACCCGTTCTCAAACATAATCAAGCTCACCGACGGCACACTCCAGACCATCGGTATGAAATTCGCATTTTTAGCCGATTTGACGGAGTTTGTTGGTCGGCTGAGGGATAACCTCGCCTACTACTACGGAGCGCGTTGGAAGGTGATTCTGAACCCCGATATGGAGATAAATCCGTTCCGGGCTACCGTGAGCGTTGACAAGACGACGATCTGGGATGTGCTGACCCAGCTATACGAGCTATACAGCGTCCGATGGAGTATCGAAGAAGACAACGGCCAGATCAGCATTAAGGTCGGCTTCCCGGCGCCGGAAATCGAGCACATCTTCGACTATGGCGACGTACCTATGGACGAAACGAACGCGGACGGGACCGGACTGGTTTCGATCCAGCGCGTGAATGACCAGGCGGACATCTACACCCGGCTGATCGGCCGCGGATCGACACGCAACCTCCCCTACCGCTACTTCAAGGGCGCGGCTGGGGCATTCGTCGGAGACCCCGATGCAAACGCGATCACCGAGCTCTCCTACTACTCCAACCTCATGCCGAAGTCGTACCGCGACTACGTTCGGGGCTGGAACGATGCGACGGCCGGAAAAGACCCGGCCGAAGGCAATAACCCGTACTACATGCTCGGCTACTCCGACATGAAGGCCGGGCGACAGATGTACCCGTCCGACTATGCCGACTCTCCGATGCAGGAGAAGTGGGGCGTTCGGGTCGGGGTGCTCGAAGACAACGAGGAGATTTACCCTTCGATCCAGAATGTATGGCTTGGCACACTTGGCCGGGCCGACGAGGTGATTGCGGTCGAGGAGGTGACGAATGATAACTACGCGGAAGCCGAAGAAGAAGGCGAATTTGCCTATAAATCTACGGAAATAAAAGTTGATTTTCCGGGAATGGACACGCGGCGGGGCCCAGTAGTGTATGACAAGCTATTCACCCAGTCCGTAACCAGTGAAGAGATGGAAGTTAAGGCGACGCTTCCTACCCTTACATTCAGCATATACGGAAAAGAGACGAGCACTATACCCCGAGGTGTCGAACGATATACCAAATGGTTCGACAGCGATCACTTGGACTATGCCGAACTCAATGTGTACGTCCTCTCTGAATCCGGTCAGGTTGTATTCACAAAAGCGCTGAATGCGCTGACTGACATGGAGTATACTGACGCAAGAGGAGAAGTGCAGAATGAAGGCAAGAGTAAGTTTGAGATTCAGTTGCCGATGGGTAAGTATCGAGTCCGGACATCTGTATCTTTCAAGTGCACAACCAACCCCGGAAGCAGCCAGCACTACTACATGGCGGTTACTACTGGGCGATTCAGTGCGGCTCCGGCCGAAGGTGTGGGCCCATATCGCCAAGTCTTTGACATATGGATCAAAGACATCTGGGGAGAGACTGGCTCCATTGTAGACGTGTGGTGGCCGAAGATCGGTCAGCGCGAGGCAACAGTCATGTTCTCCGACGGGTTGCTGGCCGGAGAGGACTACGAATTTGTTATCGCCAAAGACCCGACGCTCGGCAACCCAGAGGCCAAAGACCCTGAAACTGGCGACTACTGGTGTATCTGGGAGGACGACTCCAAGCAGATCGAAACGGTGGACGAGGAGGGGAATACTATTACGGTTAAATCCAAGTATCGGCTATCGCTTATCAAATCGGACGCCGAGCTTCGCGCCTCCGGCCTCATGCTCCCCAACACAAAGCAGAACGCTAAGCCGGGAGACCACTTCTTCCTTATCAACATCGAAATGCCCCATCAGTATGTGTTGTGGGCCGAGGATAAGTTGCAGGACTACCTCGAAGTGGAACTGGATCGCGTCGATGACGAGAATCCAACCTTCTCCGCCAAGCCGAGCGCGATATTCTGCGAAAGTTTTGAAGAGCGCGAGAAGCTCCGGCCGGGAACGAAGATACGATTACACAACAACCAACTTATCGGCGAGACCGATCTGGTGCTGTATATCAATAACCTGACCATTGCCTATAAGGAGGGCAAACTCCTCCCCGAATGGACTATCACGGTGTCGGAGGAGATGGTAGCGAGTAAGACCTCTACGTCGGCCATACAAGGCGAAATTCGGCGCCTTAGCTCCAACATCATGTCATCCTCCCAAATCGTTGCTGAGGCCGCCAAAACGTTCGAAACGCTGTTTCTGCGCAAGGATGGAATTGCGGCCCGCTCGTACTCTCCGACGCACTTTACGGCCGAGGTTACATTCGCCGACACGACCATGAGCGACAACTTCCGGCAAGGAGGCTTCGGGGGATCTGGGTGGGGGATGTACAAGAACCCGGACGGTAGCTCTGTATTCGAGGTAGATCACCTCTTCGTTCGTCGCAAGATGAACGTGAACGAAATCGTTATCAATCAGATAACAGCGATAGGCGGCAAGCAGGTGTTGACCAGTGCCTCCGGAACTATTTCGGAAGTTGAGGACATCGGAGAGGCATGGCGATGCTATCTGGAACAGACCGACGGTAAACAGACGAACGAGTTTGCGGTCGGCGACCAAGCCTACTCTCAGATGATCGGTGACATCGACGAATCGACGCTGGAGAACGTCTTCTACTGGCGCAAGGTTGTCGGTATAGGTATCAACTATATCGACCTTTCCAAGACCGATGCGGCCACCAATAGCGACGAGCCGCATGCCGGAGATAACGTAGTTCAACTCGGAAACCCGACCGATACATCGCGGCAGTCGGCCATAGTCATAGATGTTTCCCGAGAAGGCGGTGCTCTGATGACATGGCTCGATGACATCACTGGCTACAACCTTACAGCCAAGGACAGCATCAACCTCGGCCGGATCGAAGGCAAGACGTGGGCCGAGGTCTTCGGCAACCTCTACGTCGGCAACCGAGAGCGCACCAAGTACCTCAAGTACGAGTCTCTCGCCGACGGCAAGAACGAGCTCTCCTTCGTTGGAGACGTAATCCGGGCCGCGGCAGAGGAGGCATACTTTCAGGGTAGCTTCATCGCTCAGGGGTACATCGGGGTAGGGTCCGAGACTAAGGTCGAGAGCGTACTGGTCGGCATGACGGCAGAAGATGCCGACGTGCCCTCCGGTGTGGCGGCCAGCGAAGGCCAGATTCGGTTCTGGGCCGGAAAGCCGTTCTCCGAGCGGTACGATGCGCCGACGAAGATTCTGGAGGGCGGGAAGCTAATATCCAGTGAAGCTGAGATCAAAGGCGAAATAGTAGCCGAAAGCGGCTCGATAGGCGGATTCCAAATCGGAGATGGGCGTATAGGAAGCATATCCGGTCCCAATGACCCTGATCCCAATAACGGGATGTCGTTGTATGATTCGTTTATCAAGTTTTCCGAAAAGTCATCTAATCCTATTGTAGATGTAAACGTTTTCATGGGAACCAACGTGTTCCCCGCAACGACGGGTGCAACCTGCATGGCTCGCTTTGAGAGTTGGAGGGATGATAACTTATTTGGATATAACATCGGGCTTCTTATAGATGTACGAGGAGGTCAGCAAAACGAGGCAATACGCATCGAAAATGGGTACGTCTCAGGTTTAGCCTATAAAACGCTAAGGGTTAGCGCCTCTACGACTATAGATCATAGCGTGATGTATGTGTCTTGTTATAATACATCGGAAATAACGATAACATTACCAGCGGTCGTGCCGGGAGGAGCCGAGGGCAATTTTGTTATCGTGCGCCGCAATAATTCGGCCAATGTTAAGGTGAACGGAAATGGGGCACAAATATTAAGAAGTTCTACCTCATTGGAAACAAGTGTTGGAGAAGGTTTGGGTGACGCCGCAATGTTCCTTTGGGATGGACAGTATTGGCTATACAATCACATGTATCGATAGCGAAAGGGACTCCAACGGGTCCCTTTTTACTATCATTCGTTATCGGTATTCCGATAACGATATTATAGCCGAAATGAATCTCCGTTTCGGGAGAGGGTTAGGCAGTTATGTTGCGTAATGATGGAGTCGCGAATCGCGAGGTCATCACTAAGCATCATATATCATGCCGTGCCGCATGGCCTCCGACATGGAATGCACGAATCCAGCGCGGCAATCAGGATAGATCGCATGATCGCCGCCTCGGAGCGAAGCCGCGCCCCGCCATTCGGGACGGCGAAGAGGAGTTTGCCGACGGTGGGGTATTGGAGCCGGAACCAATGGACGCACATTCGTTGCATGTGCGATTCAACGTGTCGTGTCATAATCAAAATAGGGTTAATTGTTGTTCGTGCGCGTCCATCCGTTTTTCGACCTCCTGCACGGTAAGGCCGTATTTGAATCCGTAGCTGCACAAGTTCGGCGTATGGCTCAACTCGACTAACTCCGCCCATAGTTCGGGATGGTTGCGTCGCAGATTGACGAAATGCTGTATTTTGCAGTTCGGGCAGAACCAGCATCCGCCGCGCGTCCCGGTCGTGTAGATCGGCGACAGTAGCCCGTGAGTGGCGCAAAGTTGTTTCGCCATCTGCTCGGTGTAGCCGTATTTCGCCAAGAGCGACATTCGGTTATCCGTGAGTTTGGCAAGTCGTCGCGGTTCGTCTGCGGCGATACCGATGTACTGCAGGATATTCGTTTTGGCACGCAGGGGACCGCCAGCAATTTCGGCGAGGTATTTTCGTATGGGCGCGACTTTGCAATCCCGATTGATGACGCATTTGCCGCCGAGCGGGAACCCGTAAATCTTCCCCGCGTGGTGCCCCCCCCCCCGATGGCATTTGCGAAAAAAAATAGCAGTAGTCCCGTTCGGCTCGTACCACGTCGACGTGAACGCCCATATTGTGTAGCTTCGGGATAGCTGTGTCGTATATCCACCCGATATGTTCTGGAATCTCTCCGCTGATACCGCGTGCGTGGTCGAACATCACTTCCGAGAATACCACCCGGTCGAGTGGTTCGTCATGTTCGAGGGCAAGGAGAATTGTTGCGATACTATCCTTGCCAAACGAACACGAGGCTATGTAAGTAGGCTGGGACATCATTTCCGATAGGGTTTTAACGATTTGAGTTCCGTCGGGAACACCCGCGACAAGGTGATGACGATTTTCTTCTTTTCCATTTTTCGTGGTGTCGTTTGTTCCAAATGGAGGAAATTCGGGCATGTTTCGGTATCCATATCGAAGCATGCCATAATAAACGGAGCGGGCGGCAATTTACGCCGCTCCCATGCGCGGAAGAGATGATACCTCCGGCATTGGTCGCTCAACAGGCAGCAATAGCCGCTGCAATGAGCTATGTCTTTATTGTAGGTTGTTTCCATGATTCAAAACTTATTGCTATTTCGCGCGGAAATGCGGGTATTTTACATTATCTACTGTCGGCCTTAATGGT
>OBKR01000119.1_pt1 | contig 101452 bp, 100 predicted proteins | sample 1518991 | NCBI WGS metagenome assembly OBKR01 (sample SAMEA2452117, study PRJEB22498) | human gut metagenome | biome: human feces; feature: human gut; material: feces | place: Australia | collected 2012
GATAGAAGATAAATGTAGGGAATATTACAAAGGTAGGATAATGATACATCATTTGTAATCTAATGTTAAAAATGATAAAATGAAGCTAGGAAAAGTACGTTTTGAAAGGTACAAAAAGTTTTTGAAATGTTTTGACAAAGATGCGAAAGAACTTCAAAAGGATGCTCAACTATTTCAAAAGGACGAGCAAATAATGAAACAACAAGAAAAGATTGTATCCTATGCTAAATTATTAAAATCACTAGGAAAAACCATCTTGGAAATCAAAGAAGCTACAGGTCTTACAACTGATGAAATTCAAAAGATGTAATAATTAAGTAAAAAGGATCGAATATTCGGTCCTTTGAGTTTATTTTTCTTTTCCGTTTTGAGTAATATATAAATATAGTCTCATTAAAGCTCTTTTTTCTATTCTTGATACGTATGACCTTGAAATATTCATACTTTTGGCTATTTCTTTTTGAGTATATGCTTTTTTGCCATTTAATCCATAACGCAATTCGATTATTTCTAGTTCTCTTGAGTTGAGAATATTTAAGGCTTTTCTTAATTCATTAATTTTGTAATTATGCTCCATTTGATCTAAAATATCCTCTTGTTTATCTTTGATTAAGTCTATTAATTCAATTGGATTTCCTTCTTTATCTTCACCAACAGATTCAAATAAATAAACATAATTTTTTTTGTTTTTATTAGATCTTAAAGTCATTAAAATTTCGTTTTCGATACATCTTGAGCAGTATGTTGAAAGCTTATTATTAGAATCAAATTTAAATGTATCAATTCCTTTAATTAGTCCTACAATTCCAATTGAAAGAATATCATCTTTATCCTCGGATGCATTATCATATTTTTTAGCAATATGAGCTACAAGTCTTAAATTATGCTCAATTAGTTTTCCTCTAGCTTCCCGAGAACCATTTTTCATTTCTTGTAAAAGTTTGTTTTCTTCATCAGGCTCAAGCTTTCTTGGATAAGCTTCAGATTTAACTGAACCAATTAAAGGTAAAATAAATAAAAAACTAAACATAAAAACTCCCTTTTCTATTTTACAAATTGTCAAAATATTGTTATAATCTCCAATGGTGATAAAAATGATTACGTGGTTTATACCTTATAAAAATATAATTCCTGATGATTATGTTTCGTCAATATTTGACATTGATTACAATAAATTATATTCAAATGGTAAAAGATTAATACTTACCGATTTGGATAATACACTAATTTCTTATAAAGCAACAGAACCAACAGATGAACTTTATAAATGGAAAAGCGAACTTGAAGGTATGGGCTTTGAGATTATTATTGTATCTAATAGTGGGAAAAAGCGTGTTAAGCATTTCGCAAATATGCTTGGAATTAAATATGTTAACTTATCAACTAAGCCTTTAAAAAGAGGATTTAAAAAAGCTTTAAAGATTGCATCTACAAAATATAAAAAGGAAGAAGTAGTTGTTTTAGGAGATCAGCTACTTACTGATGTATATGGAGCTAAGAGAATGAAACTTAGTATGGTTCTTGTTAGGGCTATTGATAATAAAACGGAGCGATTAGTTACAAAACATAATCGTAAAAATGAAGATAAAATGCTAAAAAAAGTTTGTAAGAAAAACTATGGACTTTATTTAGTTAAACTTAAAAAATATGAGGAGGATCGTAAATGATTAAATATTGCCAAGGCTGTGGAGCTCCCCTACAAGAAGAAGATCCTAATAAAAGAGGATTTATACCTAAAATTGATCCAGCAGCAGATAAATTATATTGTAAAAGATGCTTCCGTCTTAATAATTATAATGAATTGCCAAAAATTTTGGCAACAAATAAGGAATATGAGGCTGTTGTAGATGATTTATTAACAAAGAATGGTTTAATTGTTCTAATTGTTGATTTGTTTGACTTTACAGGTACTTTTATTCCTAAAATTTTAGATAAGCTTAGAAATAAAAATGTTATTTTAGTGGCTAATAAGTTAGACTTACTTCCAAAATCAGTTAAAATTGAACACATAGTTGATTGGTTAAGCTATATGGTTAATCGTATGTTTTTTAGAGCGGATGCAATTCATGTTGTTTCAAGTAAAAAGGGATATTATTTGGATGATTTAATGAATACAATTGATTATTTAAGAAAAGGTAGAGATGTTTATTTTATGGGATGTGCTAATGTTGGAAAATCAAGTCTTATTAATGCCCTACTTAAAAGATTTACCAAAAGTGAAAAAGATTTAATCTCAACATCTTCTGTTCCTGGTACAACCTTAAATAGTATTAAAATACCATTCTTTATCGATAATAAAGCTTTTATTGATACGCCAGGGTTAATTAATGAAAATAATATTTTAAGTAAAATTTTACCTGCTTCATATGATAAGATTATGCCAAATACTGAAATTAAACCGCAAACATTTCAAATAAAGCCGGGTAATACAATTTTCTTTGGTGCATTAGCACAGATTACTCTTCTTGAAGGAGAAGGAGTGTCATTTACTTGTTATTTTTCATCTAATGTAGCAATTCATAGGCGAAAGGCTGAAGGAAGCTTAGAATTTTTAAACAAGCATGGTGGTGAAATCCTTACACCTCCAACAAGAGATGAATTTTTAAGTCTTGAATATGAAGAAAAAACATTTGAAGCGTCAACTAATAAAAAGGAAGATATTGTTATTTCGGGACTTGGATTTGTGGCAATTAATAAAAAAGCTAAGGTTTTAGTGAAAATAATTAAGAAAACGGATGTGTTTAAACGTGCTGCAATTATTTGATGATGAGGTTTTAAATATTTATAATACGGTAAAAGCTAAATATGAAGCTATGGGACCGGATAAATATAAGCGTTTTATTCATATTGAAGGTGTTTGCCAGATGGCAAGTTATCTTGCAAATGAGTATCATGTTAATTTAAAGGATGCTCAAATTGCGGCCTTACTTCATGATTATTATAAATATGAAACACCAGAAGAAATGAGTAAGGTTTTAAGTAAAGAAGAAATTGAAGAGTGTACGCTATGTCCTGTTTTATTTCATGCTTATAGCTCTTCTAAGGTATTAAAAAAGCTTTTTAATATTGATAATAAAGAAATTGAAACAGCGATTAAATATCATGTTTTTGGACATCCTAAAATGTCTATGCTTGATAAAATAATCCTTATAAGTGATTACACTGAAATAAACCGTACTTACAAAGATTGTCAAGAGGTAAGAAAGATATTGCTAGGCGGTCATTTAGATCTTGCAATTTTAGTTTCTACAAGAAATATTATTAATTTATTATTAAAAGAAAATAAAAAACCTCATCCAATGCAATATGAGGTATTAAACGAATATGAGAGGATAATTAAAATGGATAAAATAGAAGTAGTTTTAAAGGCATTAAGTAAGGTTAATGCAAATACAATAAAAGCATATGATACAAATGAAAAATCACCATTTTTTGCAAGTGTTGTGATTGCATCTGTTGATTCAGTAAGACAGCTTAATGCGGCTTTAGAATATTTAAAGGATGGTTTTGGGGAAGCTGGATATCCAATTAAGGGTTTTAGTGGTGCTAATACTGAGTGGGTATTACTAGACGGCTGTGATATTCTTGTTCATGTTTTTTATAAAGAAGAACGTGATCGTTTTGATTTAGATAAAATGTTTATGGATTGTAATCAAATTGATTTATCAAAATATAATAACTAGTTTAAAAGAGGAAAAACTTATTCATGGTTTTTCCTCGTACTTTTAATCTTAGCTTTTTGTTTGATTTTATAAAATAATTGTCTTTGACGTTCCTCATCATGTCTTAGTTTTATGTAGTCATAGTAATTAACAATGTCATGCCAATTGTTATTTGCTGCAAATTCAACAAGACTTGCTTGTTTATCAAAATAAAGAGCTTGATTAACACTTTCTAATAATTTAAGACTATTTTCAAGCATTTCTTGCTTTAAAAAATCAATATTGATTTTTTTATTTAGCTCATTATTTAATAAAATATTACCTTTTTTATTATAAGAATATAAATTAAATTTTAAATTCTCATCTTTTAAGGGATTAAAAATAAATTGCTTTAACTTAAAAAAAGGATTTTTAAATGTTTTATTAAGCATATTAAGTGATTTTTCGATATAAGTGCTTGTATATATAGTAGAATAGGTTCTTACTAATCCTTCTTTAAAAAAATCAAGTTCAGTAAATGACATTATTAAGCTATTAGAAAAATTCTTTTTAATAAATTTGTTTGATAACGGTATATCCTTATTTAGAAATTTATCTAACAAGATAGGATTATAATCTTGAAGGTTATTATTCTTAAGTGTAATATCAATTGCTTCATATACGGCAATACCATATAAGAAGGTAATATTAGGCTTATAGTATTTATTTTCTTTACAAATGTTAATGTAATTTAAGAGTAAAAGATCTTTTTTATAATGAGAAACTTTTTCAAATAAGTCATAATCAAAATCTTTAAGCTTTGTTAACCGATAATATCTTAAAAAGCCAATCGCATTGACATATAAGAATAATTTTTTACTATCAAGATTAATATTTTCTTGATATTTCAGTTCTAATTTACGAAGGGCGAGCTTTAGTATACTATAATTTGTATAAAACATCCTATCACATCCATCTAAATTATAACATTTTTTAAATTAAAAACTATTAAATGTTTTGTTTTATCTTTAAAAAAAAACGTTTTTATAATATAATAAATCTTGGAGGTTATTCTATGACATTATTATCTAAGAATGAACTTGCAACAATTGAACGTCAAATGTATAACAAAGGACGTGATATTGATGTTGCATTATATAATTATATAACAGGACAAATGCCAAATGAATTTGTTGGCTATGCACTTACAATGTATCAAAATAAAGATGGTGGCTTTGGACATGGTCTTCATAATGATAATTTAAATCCAAATTCTACTGTTTTTCAAACATTAGAGGCTTTAAGATATATTTGTCTTTCATCACTTGATTTAGAAAATGAAGATAATAAGCAAATGTTAAAAAGAATTTTTAATTATCTTTATAATAAAAAAAGTGAGTATTCAACCTATGATGAAGGTAATTTAGCTTTTGCTTGTGCCGAGGCATATAGGAATAAGCTTCTAGCTGTTAATTTATTACCAGAAGTATTGGGAAGAACAATTGCTCTTTTAGATGAAAAAAGTCCTTATTTTAGAAAATCCTTAGTATTGCTTCCTAAGGTTGATAATGATCTTTTAAAAAGAGATTCATTATCATTTATTGAACTTCAAGGATATCATGTTTTATATGATGCTTTAGAAAAAAAAGGACTTGAATTTAATCAAGAAGCTTATTACTATTATATAAAGCTTAGAAACAATTATATTGAAAATTTAAAAATAAATTCAACCAATTATTTTGAAATTTTAGAGCTTTTAGATGACAAATTTGCTTATAGTGATAAAATAGATGAGGCTTTAAAAAAGATGAAAGAAGAATTAAAGTCCCATGGTCTTTATGAGGCTACTACATCTTGGGATAATAATTATCCTGAGGGTGAAAGTGCTAAATTAAAATGGTTAGGTACACGAACTGTTTTTAATATAATATTATTTAATAAATTTCAAGAAATCGAGGAATAAAAAAATGAAAAATACGGTATTATTATGTATTATGGATGGATATGGCCTTGCACCTGCAAGTAATGGAAATGCTGTTTCTTTAGCTAAAAAGCCTAATTTAGATGCATTATTTGCTAAATATCCTCATTGCGTAATTGAAGCTTCAGGAGAAGCTGTCGGACTTCCTGAAGGTCAAATGGGTAACTCTGAGGTTGGACACATGAATCTTGGAGCTGGAAGAATTGTTTATCAATCACTTACAAGAATTAACAAATCAATTAAGGATGGTTCATTTAATACAAATGAGGCTATTTTAAATGCTATTGAGCATGCAAAGAAAAATGGTAAAAAGGTTCATATTTTAGGACTTTGTTCTGATGGTGGTGTTCACTCTCATACTAATCATATTAAGGCTATTGCAAATGTATGTAAACTTCATGGCATTGATAAGGTTTATTATCATGCTTTCTTAGATGGAAGAGATGTACCACCTACAAGTGCATTAACTTTTATTGATAAGGTTTTATCAGATACTAATATTTCTATTTCAACTGTATCAGGAAGATATTATGGTATGGATCGTGATAAAAACTGGAATCGTATTCAAAAGACCTTTGATGCAATGACTAACCTTCAAGGAGAAGTTTATAGTAGTGCAAAAGAAGGTATTGAAGCTTCTTATAAAAATGGTGTAACTGATGAGTTTATGGTTCCTTTTATTGTTGATACAAAGGGTCAAATTGAAGATGGTGATTCAGTGATTTTTGCTAATTTCCGTCCTGATAGAGCTATTCAAATTGCAACTGCTTTATCTAATCCTGAAGCTTGTAAGACACTTCTTAAGACTCCAACTGATCCTATACTTGATATAAGTCATGCACCAAAGAATATTACTTTCGTATCAATGATGAAATATTCTGATAATGTAAAGGGTACTCTAGCATTTCCACTTCAATCATTTAATAATTTATATGGAGATGTAGTTGCCGCAGCAGGTCTTAAGCAATTAAGAATTGCTGAAACTGAAAAATATGCTCATGTTACATTCTTCTTTGATGGTGGAGCTGATCGTACTATTGAAGGATCTGATCGTATTTTAGTTAATTCACCAAAGGTAGCAACTTATGATTTGCAACCAGAAATGTCTGCTTATGAGGTTTGTGATAAGGTTGTTGCAGCTATCAAGGAAGAAAAATATGATACTATTATTTTAAATTTTGCAAACTGCGATATGGTTGGACATACTGGTGTTATTCCAGCTGCTGTTAAGGCGGTTGAGGTTGTTGATGAATGTGTTGGAAAAGTAGTAGAGGCTCTTAATAGTGTAGGTGGAGTTGCTATTATTACTGCTGATCATGGTAATGCAGAAAAAATGCTTGATGAAAATGGAAAGCCATATACAGCTCATACAACTAATCCTGTACCTTTGATTTTAACTTCAAATAAGTATGAATTAAAGGAACATGGTATTTTATCAGATATTGCCCCAACAATGCTTGAGCTTCTTGGTGTTGCTAAGCCTTCTGATATGACATCAGAATCATTAATTATTAAAAAGTAAAAAAAGTATAATACTTGCTACAAACAGTATAGTATGCTATAATCTATTTGTCTTCAGGGTCGGGTGTAATTCCCAATCGGCGGTAAACTCCGCGAGCGAAAGCAGGAGCTTGTGAAATTCAAGCAGCGACAGTATAGTCTGGATGGAAGAAGAAAAAATAACCAAAATAGTTTTTTCGCCCTGCAATGATTTTTTTGCAGGCTTTTTTATTAGAAAAGAGAAAAAATGAGTAAAAATTTATTAATTATTAAGAGAATGGTAATGATTTCCATTCTAACAGCCTTATCACTTGTTCTTTATATTGTAGGACCTAAGTTTTCCCTACCTTTCTTTCCTTCATTTTTGGAAATTAATTTTTCAATGCTACCTATTTTTATTGGTTTATTTATGCTAGGACCGGTTGATGCTTTAGGAATTGTTTTATTAAGATTTTTAATTAAGCTGCCATTTACTAGTACCGTATATGTTGGAGAAATTACCGATTTTATTTTAGGAGCAATTATAATTGGGGGAACTTATTTAGGAATGAGATTATTTAAAAATAAAAATATTTTCACATTCTTATTTGCTTTTGTTTTTTGGATAATTGGTGGTTTAGTATCTAATTTATTTGCCCTTCCTGGCTATATTCATATAGCAGGATTTCCAGAAGAAGCGATTGTAAAGCTTATGCCAAGCTTTTTACATGCTACTTTAGATAACTATATTTGGAAATACTTTATTTTAGCAGTAATCCCCTTTAATGCTTTAATATCTATGTGTGTTATAGCTGTGACTTGGCCAGTTCATGCTAGACTTAAAGTTTTATACAATAGAATTGGTCAAAAAAATAATAATGACTAAATTTTTTGTTGAAATATATATTTATTTTTAAAAATAATTAGTGTATAATATTTGTGGTAAAAAAACTATAATATAATTAATTAAGGAGTGTGTTTTTATGCCATATATTACTAATGTCTATGCAAGAGAAGTATTAGACTCTCGTGGAAACCCAACTGTTGAGGTTGAGGTTACAACTGAAAATGGTTCATTTGGACGTGCTTTAGTTCCATCTGGAGCATCAACTGGAGTTCATGAAGCACTTGAGCTTCGTGATGGTGACAAGTCTCGTTACCTAGGAAAGGGTACTACTAAGGCTGTTGCTAATGTTAACGATATTATCGCTGACAAGATTATTGGTCTTGATGTTCGTGATCAATTATTAATTGATAAGACTATGATTGAGCTTGATGGTACAAAGAATAAGTCAAAGCTTGGTGCAAACGCTATGCTTGGTGTTTCAATGGCTTGTGCAAGAGCAGCTGCTGAATACTGTGGTGTTTCACTTTATAATTACTTTGGTGGATTCAATGCAAAACAATTACCTCTACCTATGATGAATATTTTAAATGGTGGAGCTCATGCTGATTTCTGCATCGATTTCCAAGAGATTATGATTTTACCTGCTGGTGCTCCATCATTCAAGGAAGCATTAAGATATGGTGCTGAAGTATTCCATGCTTTAAAGAAGATTTTAAAGGCTAAGGGATATAATACAGCTGTTGGTGATGAAGGTGGATATGCTCCAAAATTAACTTCAAATACAGAAGCATTTGAACTTGTTTGTGAAGCTATTAAGGCTGCTGGATTCGTACCTGGTAAGGATATATTCTTAGGTATCGACGTTGCTGCATCTGAATTCTATGATACAGAAACAGGTAAGTATACACTAAAGGCTGATAAGGGTGTATTTACTTCTAAGGAAATGGTTGATAACTACTATATTCCTCTAACTGAGAAGTTCCCAATTAAGACAATCGAAGATGGTCTTGCTGAAGACGACTGGGAAGGCTGGAAGTATTTAACTGAAAAGCTTGGAGATCATGTTCAACTTGTAGGTGATGACCTATTCGTTACTAATACTGAGCGTCTTGAAAAAGGTATCAAGATGGGTGTTGCTAATGCTATCCTTATTAAGGTTAACCAAATTGGTACTTTAACTGAGACTTTTGATGCTATTGAAATGGCTAAGCGTGCTGGTTATACAGCTGTAGTTTCTCACCGTTCTGGTGAAACTGAAGATACTACAATTGCTGATATCGTTGTAGGTACTAATGCTGGTCAAATTAAGACTGGTTCATTAAGCCGTACAGATAGAATTGCTAAGTATAATCAATTATTACGTATTGAAGATCAATTAAATCAATATGGTGAAGCTTCAATTGCTCAATTTAAGGGTCTAAAGAGCTTATACAATATTGAAAAGTAATTAGTTTAATTAATAAGAAAAAGACTAGTTTTGGCTAGTCTTTTTTGTTCGAATTTTGATATTTATATTCTAAAGGGGTTATATTATAGAATTTTTTGAATGTTTCGCTAAAATAAGAAGAACTATTAAATCCCACTATTTCACTTATCTGGGTAATATTTGCTTCACTTGAATTTAAAAGTTCAATTGCTTTTTCAATTCTTAATTTGGTTAAATATTCTGTAAAAGTAGTATGAAGCTCATTCTTAAAGAGTTTACAAATTTCACTTCTACAAATTCCAAGCTCTTTAGCTAAAAGGTCAATTTTAATTTTTTGATTATAATTGTCATTAATAAAATCAAGAATTTTTTTAACCTTAAAATTATTAATAGCCGAAGAACTAGTAATTAAATTAATATCAATATTTTGATAGACATTTTCATAAATTGAAAATAAATTTTTGATTATTTTTATCTCGTAAATCTTTGATTTAGAATCGGAATTTAATATTTCTTTAATGTATGGTGCATAAGTATTATCAAGAATTAAATTATGATAGGGACAATTATTAAAAAATTTATTTTTAATGATTGAATCATCAAAGCCATACATAATTTTGGGATTAAATAAAATGGCATGCCAAACACATTCTTCAATCATATTTGTACCATGAAGCTCTAATGAATTTATAAGCATTGCTTCGTTTTCTTTTAAAGTATATTTTTTTTCATTAACAACAACCTCAAGAGAACCACTATCAATATATATTATTTCAATTTCGGGATGCCAATGCAAGGAAATATATTGTAATTTATTTTTTGAAAAATGATTTTTATAAATTGCAAAAGGAAAATTATGATTTCCATGGCGACGTAATTCATATAAATTTTCGGCTATTTGATTTTCATTTTTGTCCATAAAAACCTCCAATAATTATAAAAAATACTAAATATTTATTATATATTGTATATATATTATACAATAGCTAGATAATATATGTAAACTTTAAATTAAGTGAGTTGTGATAAAAATTAAAAAAACAGACTTGATATGTATATCAGTTTATGATAAAATTATGGTATATGGAAATTCGATAATGGAGGTATTCCTTATGCATGTTATAGATTGGTTTATATTAGTAATTTCATTATTTTTAATCGTTATTGTTATGATGCAAAATTCAAAGGATGATATTAATGACGCTTTTAGTGGAAGTAAGACAGATTTATTTAAAAATCAAAAAACACGTGGTATTGATTTAGTTCTTGAGCGTGCTACTTTAGTTCTTGCAGTTGCATTCTTTGTTTTAATTATTATTGCGGCTTGCATTTATATGTAATTTATAAGGATTTCATAATGAAATCCTTGTTTTTTTAGGAGGAGCTTATATGAAGGAAGAAATATTAGAGGCTTTGTCTAAGCCTTATGTTCATACGATAAAAGATATTAATAAAGCGACTGGTATAAAAAGAATTGATGTAGAAGATATACTTACAGTTTTAAAAAAAGATGGTTATGTTTATAAATTTGATAATCGTTATTATTTAAGAAAAAAAGGTGTTATCCAAATAAAAGATCGAGGATTTGGGTTTATTCATGTTGATGGAGAAGATGCCGATTATTATGTAGATGCCTTTAATACTAAGGATGCTGCAAATGGTGATATCGTTGATTTTTATGTTTTACCTAAAACGTCTGATGATTTTTTAGATAATGCTTGTGTAATTTCGGTTCTTGAAAGAAAGAATACCCATGTATTTGGCAAATTAATTGAAAAAAAGAATAAAAAAGGTACATTTTATTTTGTTGCAAGTCATGATGCATCTTATGATGTAAAGTGCTTTATTAAAGAAGAAGATCTTAATAATGCTGTTCCTGGCGCGATTGTTAGTGCTAAAATTACTAAATATTTAAGTGATGCTGTAACAGAGGGATATATTGAAAAAATATTAGGATATGAAAATGATCCAGGAATTGATATATCCCTAATAGCTGAAAAATATTCTTTTTATAAAGAGTTTCCAGAACCTGTTAATGAAGAGCTTTCATCAATTCCTAATTCAGTTGATGTTAGTTTATATCCTAATCGTAAGGATTTTAGAAATGAATTAATTATTACGATTGATGGTGATGATTCTAAAGATTTTGATGATGCAGTATCTGTTAAAAGACTTTCTAATGGTAATTTTTATTTAGGTGTTTATATCGCAGATGTATCTGAATATGTTAAGGAAGGTCATCCTCTTGATGAAGAGGCTTTATTTAGAGCAACATCTGTTTATTTGGCTGATCGTGTTATTCCGATGCTCCCTCAAAAGCTATCAAATGGTATTTGTTCATTAAATGAGGGTGTTGATCGTTTAGTACTTGCTTGCGAGATGGAATTTAATTTAAAGGGTAAGCTTTTAAATTATGAAATAAATGAAGGAATAATTAAAAGTACTCACCGTATGACATATAATAATGTCAATAAGATGCTTAATAATGATGAAGATGTAATAAAAAAATATCAAGATATTTATCCAATGATATTAGATATGATATCTCTATCAGATATTTTAAGAGGCCTAAGGGTTAAAAAAGGTGCAATTGATTTTGAGGTTCCTGAATATAAGGCAACGCTTGATAAGGATGGACATCCTATTACCTTTGAACTTCGTACAAGAGATAAGGCTGAAATGTTAATTGAAGATTTTATGCTAGCAGCAAATGAAACGGTTGCTTATCATATGTCAATTTCAAATTTGCCTTGTGTTTATCGCGTTCATGAAAATCCTAAGCTTGAAGCTGTAAAAAAGGTCTTTGATATGATAAAAACAACCGGTTTAAAGGTTATTACACCTAAAAACAAGATTTTACCTAAGGATATTCAAAAGGCTATGGATCTTGTTAAGGATAATAAAAAGGAATCTTATAGTGTTATTAATCAAATGATGCTAAGAGCGATGGCTAAGGCTAAATATAGTGAGAAGAATTTAGGGCACTATGGTCTTGCGATGGATTATTATTGTCATTTTACATCACCAATTAGAAGATATCCGGATTTGATGGTTCATCGTTTAATTAAAACCTTAATTCTTCATCCTGAAAATTTTGAAGAGAATCTTACTCATTTTATGGATATTGTTCATGATATTAGTGTTAAATCATCTGTTAAAGAACGTGAAGCAATTGATTGTGAGCGCGAGGTAATGGATATGCTAATGGCAAGTTATATGGAAGAGCGTATTGGTGAGGAATTTGAAGGTACGATTGATTCAATAACTAAATTTGGTATGTTTGTTTTACTTGATAATGGTGTTGAGGGATTAATTCATATTTCTAATTTAGATGGTTACTTTAATTTTAATGAGGCTAATATGACATTAGAATCTACAACTAAAGTATATCATATTGGTGATAAGGTTAGTGTAATAAATATTAATGCATCTAAAAAGCAAAGAAAGATTGATTTTATTTTAAAAGAAGATTACGATAAAATGACAGGTGTAACTGATGCAAAATAATATGGTATGTGAAAATAGAAAGGCACGTCATGATTATTTTATTGAAGATACAATTGAAGCTGGAATAAAGCTTACAGGTACTGAGATAAAATCGATTAGAGCTCACAAGGTTAATATTAATGATGCCTATGTTATGATTAGAAATAATAAGGTTGAAATAATAAACGTGCATATTGCAAAATATGATATGGGAACAATTTTTAATCATGATGAAACAAGAACAAGGGAGCTTTTACTTCATAAAAGAGAAATAATTAAGCTCCAAAATAGAATTAAACTTGATGGAATGACCTTAATCCCTTTAGGCTTATATTTTAAAGGAAGTCTTTTAAAGGTAAGCCTTGGAGTATGTAAGGGTAAGAATTTAAGAGATAAACGTGAAGCTTTAAAAGAAGCAGATGCTAAGCGTCATATTGAAAAGACTATGAAAGAGATAAATCGTTATTGATTTTTCTCTTTTTTTAATTTATAATTATCATGTATGGGCCAGTTTTGGATTCGCCAGGATTAATGAATATTTGTAAGCATGCCATGGTTACGCATGTAAAAACGTCGAGGTTAAATTAACCGCAAACACAAATTTATTCGCTCGCAGCAATGCTAGCGTACAATTAGCTTGCTAATTTAATCAAGCTCGTCTCCTAGCTATTTTCCTATGGTAGTTAGCTAGACGTTTATTAAGTAGGATATATTTTAAGGCTGCCACCTTAAGTCTTAGAATGAATTTAGTAAGGTTAGTTTATATTATGTTTGCCTTGTAGCAAGATATAAATGAAATTAATTACAAAGCTAAGCATGTAGAAAGCGAAGGCTAGTTAGTTTTGTACCGGGGTTCGAGTCCCCGCCGGTCCACCAAATAGAAAGCAATGCTTTGATACAGTAAAAATACTGTTTCAAGGTTTTTTTAATGTTTAAATAGCTAAAAAGGATGAAGATAAAAAACCACCACTAAAAAGTGATGGTAGATGATTTAAATTCTTTTACAAGCCTAAAGAAAGTTCCTCTTGAGACTCCAATTATTTCTGCAGCCTTAGTGTTTGATATTTTTCGATTAATATAATTATTTAGTATTTCATCGGTGTTAGAAGGAGTAGTAGCACGAGGCCTACCAAATCTAACACCTTTTTCTTTTGCAATCCGTATCCCTTCAGCTTGTCGTTCTTTAATATTATTTCTTTCATTTTCAGCTACAAATGATAATACTTGTAATACTATATCACTTATAAATTTGCCAACAAGATTCTTTCCTTCAATTCTAGTATCAAGAAGAGGCATATCTAATACTTTTATATCAGCGCATATTGTTTTAGTAATTCTTGACCATTCTTCTAATATCATATGATAATTTCTACCAAGACGATCTATAGATTTAACAATTAGTAGGTCGCCTTTTTTTAATTTTTTAACGAGCTTCTGATAATTAGATCTATCAAAGTCCTTTCCAGATTCTTTATCTACAAAGATATTCTTATCATCAATATCAAGATTCTTTATTTCTTCATATTGTCTATCAATTTTTTGTTGTTTAGTTGAAACACGAATATATGCGTAAATCATAACTTTTATCTCCTTTCGCTTGACATATATAACCATAAAAAAGAGGAAATATCAAGACATATAGCAAACAAAAAAGAGGTCCCAACAAACGATATAAAAATGTATACGTTTTGATACCTCTAAAACTCTTCAATAATTCTTATATAGTATACTATAATTTTAGCAAAATTACTAGAATATAGCGAATAATTGCATATATTTTTCCACGTTTTCTCAAAATGGTTTGTACTCCAACAATTTATACAATTTGAGACTTCTATCTCTTCGTTGCATGTATGAAAGAGGTAGACTTTTATGAGATATTTAGGGAACAAAGAATCTCTAACTGATGAAATTGTAACATTACTTAGGAAAGAAAATCTTTTAAACATAAATGACAGGAAGGTTTTTTTTGATGCATTTTGTGGTACCGGAACAGTATCAAACAGCATTAAAAATTATTGTGACATTATTCTTAATGATAATTTAAAATTAGCTACAACATTTTCAAAAGGTAGAATAATTAATCAAAACTGTTATTTTTCTCAGCTTGGTTTTAATCCAATAGATTATTTTAATAATAATATTGAGACTAGAATTGGTTTTTTTTCACAAAACTATGCCCCTAAACTTTCAGGAAGAATGTATTTCAATGATTATAATGCGGGAAGAATAGACTATTTTAGAAGTCAAATCGAAGAATGGAAAAATAATAAGCTTATCAATGATGATGAATATTGTTATTTATTGGGATGCTTATTGGAATCGGTATCTAAAGTTGCAAACATTGCTGGCGTATATGGATCATATTTAAAGCAGTGGGATCCAAGAGCGGTTAAAGAAATTAAATTTCTTCCAATTGAATCAACAATTAGCGAAAACAATCCAAATGTTATAGAAACTTATAATAAAAATCTAACAGATATAATTGCTAATGTAGAGTGTGATATTTTATATCTCGATCCTCCATATACAAAAAATAAATATTCTGTTCAATATCATTTATTAGAGACTTTGATTAGAAATGATAATCCAGAAGTAAATGGAGTTACTGGTGGAAGACGATTTAATGATGTTTCGGATAATTGGTCAAAACCTTATTATGTTGAGGTCGAATTTGAAAAAGCAATTCGAATGACTAAAGCCAAACATATAGTAATGAGCTATAGTTCTGACGGGATAATGTCTAAGGAATTTATATTAAATATTTTTAAAAGATATGGTTATGAAGATTCTATTAAATTGATTGAAATCCCATATAAAAAATATCGGAATTTCAAAACATTTTCAGCAGATGCACATTTTGAATATATATTCTATGTTAAAAAGAAACCGCTTGAAAATGTAGAGTATTATTGTCCGTTAAATTATATGGGTGGGAAAACAAATGTAATTCATCACATTAAACCAGAATTAAATGGTAAAAAAATATTAATTGATTTAATGGGAGGTGGATTTAACGTTGGTTCAAATGGCTTCAGTTTTAATGAATATATTTACAATGATTACAATTTTTTAGTCAAAGATTTAATTGAGTTGTTTAAAAGAGAGGATACAGTTATACTTTTAAAAAAAATTGATTCTATTATAAAAAAATACAAATTAGAAAAAGAAGCAAAAGAAGAATATTTGATTTATAGAAAAGAATATAATGAAAAATTACAGTTCCATGAAGACAAACTTATTTATCTATATACGCTTATTTTATTTGGATTTCAGCAACAAATTAGATTTAATTCTAAATATGAATTTAATAATCCAATAGGTGAAAGTGGTTATAATGAGAGCATTAAGGAAAAAATAGTTTCTTTCTCTGCAAGACTGAAAGAATTAAATGTTTCATTTCAATCAAAAGACTTCAGTGAATTTGTATCATTCGTAGATGAAAACTGTTTGGTTTATATTGACCCACCGTATTTAATTACTCTTGGAAGTTATAATGATGGAAAAAGAGGATTTAAAGGATGGAATGAAATTGAAGAACAAAGATTAATTGATTTTTTAGATATTATCAAATCTAAAAAATGTAAAATTTTAATTTCTAATATTTTGGATTATAAAGGAAAAGAAAATATCTATCTAAAAAAATGGATAAAAGATAATGATGCTTTAGTAAAGAATATTAAGGTTCGCGGTAGGGAGGAGGTTCTTGTTACTTATGAATAAACCGAAATTTATAATAAATAGAATCGGGGCTCAGGATCGAATGCCTACGGTTGATACTTATCTAACAAATGACATTTTGGATGATATTTGTCTTAAAATACTAAAAACTTCTGAATATGACCTGGAATGGCATGAAGAAAGAATTGTTGGTAGAATGATAAAACTAGTTACTGATAAAGAAGTACATTATATTGCACTTTCAGCAAATGGTGTATTAACAGCTAGAAACTCTCAATTACAATCTGTACCTACTGCTCTATCTAAATTTTTAATGGAACAAAAATTAGCTTGTGATAAGAAAATAAGAAAATTCTATTTTTATTTTTTGCCTCAGCATGGAAATAATCAAACAGACTATCTAAAATTTATATATCGATTAATGGCCACTAGTGGAATAATATTTCTAAATAGAGAATTTGGATTACCACATTTTAATCCTTTGCCTTTTGTTTCAGTAAAGGATTTAATTAGAAGTAGGAATGAATTAAGATCAAGAAATAACGGTAATAAGTCCACATATGTTACAGATGAAGGCTCTTGTTATCATATTTATGGAAAGACATTTGGAGCAAATCAAAAGGAAACATCTTTGTTTTGTATTTCAATCTCAGCTATTACCGATAAACCTATAAAACTTTATCAAATAGTTGATAATGAATCCGAAAAAATTAGTGAAAATGATATGGAAGCCATTAAACTTTATTCAACAAATAATTCAAAGCATTTATTTGAAATAATGGATGATACTTTAGAGTTTGATGACGGTGATAGTGATATAGTTAAAGATAAACTACGTAGCCCTAAATTTATTTATAATTTGCTTAGTAAATTTGATGGTAAGAAAAAATGTGTATTATGTGGATGTAAAATTGAAGAGGTTGTTCAGGCTGCGCATATTTATCCAGTAGCTTCTATAAGAAGACGTGATGATTTATCTTTTGATAGAAAATTTGAACTTGCCACTGATGGGGATAACGGAATTTGGTTGTGTGAAAACCACCACAAATTATTTGATCGTGGTTTAATATGGTTTGAAGAAGGAAAAATTTGTATTTCTAAAGATTTGGAAGATGATAATATTATTTTCGTAAAACAAATAACAACAATAGATTCAATTGAACCTCAATATATAAATGAAAAAATGTTAGCGTATTTTGATTTACGCGTTGGAATAATACCACGTTTAGCTGTGTAAAATAACACCCGCGATAATATCAAAGGTGTTTTTTGCTATATCGCTTCCCTTTAATAATATAAAACCATCATTTGTTAATTCAGCTTGTGCTTTTAATGATCCAGCAAAAGAAAATCTGATATTTTCATCTAAAGAATTTTTGTCGCTATCGGTTTCATTTTGATTAGTAGATATGAGCAGTCAATGAGTTGCGTAAATTATACACCAGTATCAACATTAAAACTAAAAGGAAATAAGGTAGATTTATCAAAAAAATTTAATGTTTAGCGTTACGTAAATTGTATTAAAATGGTTTCTTTTTGTCATTAGAAAGATACTCACCATAATTGAATAAATTATGGTGTTTTTTTTATTTTAAGGGCATTTTTGATAGAATTTATAGAGTTTTTGCTATATTTTTCTTATCTTTAATACTCTGAAATATTACAAAGAAAATATCGTATCAAGCCTTTTGTGCTTGAAATAGCATTAATTGAGGCGTTTTTAGCTTTTTTAGGGTGTTTGGTCTGAGATTTGAAAATTTTTGTATCATTTCTTAGACCTTTTCTTTTTATAATCAACTAGAAAATAAAAGGTATCAGCAAAAAACGAAAGCTATTGCTAGAAAACGAAAGCTGAAGCAAGAAAACGAAAGATATTATGCCTATCAGAAAATGGCATCGGCTTTGATACTTATGAAAGAACTATACACGATGCATGTAATTTCACTGTTGAAGTAGGAACGAATGGATATAAAGGTGGAAACGCTAAAAAAGGCTCAAGAACTATGCTCTCAATTAAAAGTGGAAATGGATCTAGTGTTGCTACTTTACCTCTATGTAAAAATGCTAATTGCAGTGGTGGTTTTGTGTTAGCACTAAGCGGTGATTCAGAATGTTAATTTGCAATTGGTATATAAAATCATATTTGAAATTTAATCAATAAAAAAAGGTTGTGAAGTATAACTTATATAGTTATCAATTCACACCTTTTTAATTTTATATAATATATTTATAGCATAAAATATTATTGATAAATTAACTATTTTTACTTTTATTTTAGTCTTATTTCTTTTCTAAAATTTGCTTTATATATTTAATGCTTGATTCCATTTTATCCTTAGGAACACCTTCAAATATTAAGTTTGCATCAGGAATGTTTTGTTTTACTTTACTTACAATATATTCCAAATCCATTAATCCATCACCAAGACCAACCTTAAGAAGAGGTTTCTCATCCATTGTAAAGTCTTTAAGGTGAATGTTTTTAATCTTATTGCCGAAAAGTTCAATGCACTCATCAATTATTTGATGTTGATATTCCTTACTATAATTTTTTTCATTTAAATAATTATATACATCAACAGTTACAAATACATGACCATTATCAATTGAATCAATTAGTCTTTTTAGTTGCTTAGGACAATACATACAATGTCCATCTGCGCCTTCAATTGAAAGATTAGAATTAACTTCCTTAGCATAGTCAGCAAGCTCTTTAAAAATATTTTTTACAATTTCAAAGGCTTCCTCAGTTCTATTTAAAGGATTATAAGTCCACTTATCATCATTATACGATCCTGTTTCACTGCCGATATATTTAGTATTAAAAAAATGAGAGTAGTCTAAATGCATTTTAAATTTGCTTATGTTACGCTTAACAAGTTCTTTATTAGAATGAACAGGATTGAAATAAGAACCAATTAATGGAATTTCAAGACCTTCATCTAAAAAGGATTTTGCGATTTCTTTCGCACGATTTTCACTTAACTCTCCAGGCCAAGCTGTTTCACCTTCAATAGCTTTGTTAATCGCAAGCTGAAGGCCATCAAAACCTAAAGCCTTTATTTCCTTAGCAAGTGTAGGTGCATCTTTTTTACCTAAATCTTGGGCTCTTACAAAAATTTTCATATTGTTCTCCTTTGATACTTTAATTAATTTTATTACATGATCTATTTATTATAAAATCATTATAATTAATATATTAATTGCTATCTTTTCTTCATAGAAATATAATAATAAAATAGATTTAATATAATATTATTTGAGAAGAATTGCTTATATGTAATTTCTTCTTTACTATATTAGATAATAAAATTAAATTTTAATCAAGTCTTTTTATTAACTTTTATTTTCATTTTTTTAAAAAATAGATAAATGAATTAATATTATAGTAAGATTGATAAAAAAAATTATTATATTCATTGAAATATATACTTAGGAAAATGATTAATTTTTTTAAATTTAATTAATAGCATATTAATAAATTTTATTTATTATGGTATATGATTTTTACTATATATTACAAAAACAATAAACTTTAATCTTAACATGATTATTTTAATGTTTGGCATTAGAATGGTTTTTCATATGCTGAGTTTATTATTTATAATAATCATAAATTATTAATAGAAAATTAATTAAAGCTTTTTAATATTTTAAAGATTTATTGATTAAAATAGTTTTAATCGTTATAATGTAATTGCTAAAATTTTGGAGGATACTATGAATTACAAAGTAATAAAAGTCGAAGAAATAAAGAAAATAAATCAGTATAAATGGTTTAGACAATTTTCTAATCCTTGTTACGGATTTAATGTTAAAATGGATGTTACAAGTCTTTTAAGCTTTACTAAAGAAAATCACCAAAGTTTTTTTATTAATACCTTATATTTAGTTACAAGTGCTTTAAATCAAATAGAAGAGATGAGACTTCGTGAGGTTAATGGTGAAATTAGACTTTATGACAAAATTAATCCAGCCTTTACAGTTATGACATCAGCAGGTATCTTTGAAAATACAGGCTTTGAAATGATTAATGATTATGAGCTATTCTATAAAGAGGCGAAATCTATAATTGATGCAGTTAAGACGCAAACTAGTGTAAAAGAAACCTACAATGACTCAAAGCTTTATAATGAATATTATATTACTTGTATTCCTTGGCTTTCAATTGAGGGAATGACTCATCCTTTGATTGATAATGACTATGAATCATTATCATGTCCTCGTATATGCTGGTATAACTATAGAGAAGAAAATAGAAAAATGGTTATGACTTTAAACATAACTATTAATCATTGCTTCATTGATTGTTATCCCTTATCTAAAGCATTTAATTTAATTTAAGAGTATTTTAATAATCTTACTGGTATTAAAAAGTAAAACATCCCATTACCATAGATAAAAATCTAGGTTAAAATTGTGTAATTTTACTCTATTCTAATATAGAATCAAGTTAGAAAGTGAGGGAATATTTATGGATATGATTAAAACAGGTGACTTTTTAAGGTCACTTCGTAAAGCTAAAGGTTTAACTCAAGAAGATGTTGCTACAAGACTAATACTATCTCCTAAAACTATTTCAAGATGGGAAAGTGGTCTAGGATTACCTGATATTAGTATTATTACAGATGTAGCTTTGTTATATGATGTTACAGTTGATGAAATATTAAAAGGCCAAAGAAATAGTAAGAATTTAAAAGAAGAAACCGAAAAAAGTAATGATAAAAAGGTTAATAATATTTTAACTAATAAAATAACCTCAAAATTTAACATATATTTTTATGTTGCAATTGGTATTTTAAGTTCCTTTTTAGTAACGGAGGTTATTCTTGGTCTTCTTGTAAATTCAATTGTTGCTATTGTATTAATGGCTCTTGGTTTTATAATTTCTATAAACTTAATTATATTTGGAAATATTGATATAAAAATGCATTATTCATCAGTAGAAGAACCTAATGAGGTTAATAATGCTTATATACATTCTTTAAAATTTATTCGGGTAAAGAATTTATTGTTTTTTGATATTGTTTTTATAGCATTTGAGCTTAATCTTATCTTTTTAGGCTTTTTATTTAATATAGTTGATAGTGGTTTAATTTGTTCACTAATAAGCTTATTTGCTATTACAATTAGTGCTTATTTAATAATAAGAATATTTTTAATTAAAAATACAATTAAAGAAAATAAAGAAGGATTTAGAAAAAGACTTGGAATAATTGCTTCAATATTTTCAATAATAGCTATTATAATATTTATAGTCATAAACTTTGGAGAAAAGAGCCCTTCCATTCATGGTAGTATTGAAAGCTATTCACAATTTGACTTATGGTTACTTTTAATGTTTTATAATAATAAAGCGATGAAATATTTATGGAGGATTATTAGTGCTTTAATATTTATTTTAGCAATTGTGGGAATTTTATTTGGTGCCTCAAAGAAAAAATATCTTTTAAGCTCCATTCTAACTGTTATCGGTGGTGTTTCACCTTTTCTTTCTACAATTGATTACTACATGGCAGATTATAAGCCTTATGTTGGAATTACTGTTTATATTGTTGATTTTATGGTTAACCCCTTTGGCATTATTTATATGATTAGTGCCTTATCTATTTTCATATATTTATATGTTACAGGTCACAAAAGAAAAAATAATAACGATTTTTAAAGCATCTTCGGGTGCTTTTCTTTTTGTTTTATGATATAATTCTTTAAAAGGATGATATTATGTTTAAAATAGAAGAAAATAAAATTGCATATTATGAAAATGAAAAAGAACTTGCATATGTTACATATCCTATAATATATGATAGAATTGTTAATATTAATCATACAGTTGTAGATCCCCTACTTCAAGGAAGAGGTATAGCTAGTAAGTTATTAGAATATGCTTATAATGATATTAAAGCTAAAGGCTTAAAGGCAGAGCTTTCATGTTCTTATGCTATTTCCTGGTTTAATAAGCATTCCAACTATCAAGATATTTTGACAAGTGGAATAAGAAAATATCATGAAGCTGATTTTGCTAGAGTTTATCAAATTACTAAAGATCATTGGGAAAATGAGGTGCCTATGTCTTTAGAGCTTGCAAATTTTATTTATGATTTTTTAGTTAGATATTATTTATATTATAATGAATATTGTTATGTTGGTCTTGAAAAAGGAAATGTTGCAGCATTTTTACTTGCTAATTTAAAAGAAGAGACTAATGATTCTTTTAATTATTTTAAAGAAAATATAAATAAATTAAATGATAATGATAAAAAGCTTGCATATGAGTATTATGATTATATTGATTATAATCACAATAAGGTTTTATCATATATGCCTAAAAATAGTATTTATTTAGGATTAATTGCTTCCAAAATTCATGGTATGGGTTTTAAAATGATAGAGTATTTAAAAGGAGTAGCTCTTAAAAATAATGTTCATGAAATTTATTTATGGACAGATGAAACATGTGATTATAAATATTATGAAAAGCTTGGTTGTATCTTGCTTGAAACATATTATATTTCACTTTATGAAAAAAAATTAAAGACATTTATTTATAAAATGAATTTTTAATAATTTTTCTTAGTAGAATATTGAAAAAAATACTAAAAATGCTAAAATATACATATAAATATTTAATAGTGAGGTATAGATGAATGAGGAAGATGCCATTTAAAAAATTTGAGGTAACTATTTTTACTTTTATTATTTGGGTCTTAACCTTGAGTTTGTTAATTTACAATGGAATTTCATTGTTTTTTGTTAAAACAGATTCAATTAGGTCAATTTTAATTTTTAATACTTTAGAATCACTTTTAATGCTAGCCCTTATTGCTATTCCTGTGGTTTTTACAAAGGTTACAAGATTTAAAATTCCTGAAATAATGGAAGTTTTATATATTATATTTTGTGCGGGATCAATTATTTTTGGAGAAATACTTGATTATTATGGAAAATTTGGATGGTGGGATTCATTGCTTCATACAATGAGTGGTATTATGTTTGGTATTTTAGGGTATATAATTTTAAATACTTTTAATCGCTATGATGGTCACAATACACGATTTTCACCTATCATAATGAGTGCTTGGACAGTATGTTTTACTGTAACTATGGGTGTAATCTGGGAACTTATTGAATTTAGTTGTGATGAATTTTTAGGAACTAATATGCAACAGTATCTTGTAGGAAGAGGAACACTAGATCAAGGTGAAGCTTTAGTAGGCCATGAAGCTTTAAGAGATACAATGAAGGATTTAGGACTTGACCTTATCGGCTCATTAATTCCTGCTATAATTGGTTATTTTGAGCTTAGAAGACAAAAAAAGGGTTTTGCATATATGTACCTTGAAAAGGAAACAAATCCTTCTGTTGAAACTATAAACAATAAAGAAGTTTTAGATAATATTGACGTTGAGGTTATGCAAAGCGATAATAACCAAAATAATCTTGACAAAAAATAGTTAATCTTGTATAGTATTAATGTCATTTTGGACTATATATTTTTCGGTTTCTGATATAAACTGGAAATATATAGTCCTTTTTTTGAGGTGAGTTATGGATACAAAAAAATCTAATCTAAAATTAATCTTAACAATGGGAATTCCCCCTATTTTATCGATGCTAATTCAGTCACTTTATTCAATCGTAGATGGTATATTTGTTGGTCAAATTTCTGATGCCGCATTTAATGCTATTTCAATTGCTTATCCGATTACTAATTTAACTTTAGCCCTTGCTGTTGGCTTTGGTGTTGGTATTAACTCCTTAATGGCAAGGTCACTTGGTGCAGGAGACAAGAAGAAGGCTCGTAAGACAGCCGATACTTATTTAGTTTGTTCAGTTTGTCATTATCTTATTTTCATCATTTTAGGACTAAGTATTATTCCTTTTTTCTTTTCGTGGTTTACTGATAATCCGGAAACAATTAAGCTTGGTAAAGAATATTTAGCTATATTATTATTTTTATGTATTGGTCAACTAATTCATATTGCGATTGAAAAAATCTTCCAAGCACATGGAAAAATGGCCGTAGGAATGATTGCACAGGGACTTGGATGTGTTGTCAATATTGTTCTTGATGCCTTATTTATTTATGCTTTTAAGATGGGAATTACTGGTGCGGCAATTGCTACAGTGATTGGTCAATTTTCATCTTGTATTTATATTTTTATAATGGGTCTTAAGCATAAATATATTTCTTTAAATTTTAAAGAGCTAATTCCTGATATGAAAATTTTAAAAGAAATCTATCAGGTTGCGATACCATCAACTATAATGACCGCTTTAGTTTCGGTTTTAACATTAGTTCTTAATTTATTCTTAAAGCGCTTTGGTGATGATTATGTTCAAATACTAGGTGTTTATTTTAAACTTCAAACCTTTATTTATATGCCACTTAATGGTATGATTCAAGGCTTACGTCCTATATTTGGCTTTTTCTATGGACAAGGTGAAAATGCAAGACTTAAGGATTCTTTAAAAAAGAGTATTTATTTAATGCTTATATTTACTATTATTGGTTTTATTTTATTTATGTTGATGCCATCTTTATTGATGAAGCCATTTACTAATAATCAAAATGTTATTATCAAAGGATCAAATGCTTTAAGAATTATTTGTATTGGATTTATTCCTTCTGGCTTTAGTTTAATAATTGTATCGTTATATGAAAGCATTGGTAGTGGAATAAGAAGTCTTGTTATTTCCTTACTTCGTGGTTTAATTATTCCGGTTTTATATTCAGCCATTTGCATTTATGCTTTAAATCAAAATGAAGTAGCTATTTATTTGTCAATAACAGTAGGAGAAGTAGTTACCTTCTTTGTTGCAGGGATAATTTATTTTACAAGTAAGAAGAATGTATATATAACAAAAGAGCCTAGTTTGAACTAGACTCTTTATTTTCATTCTCTTTACAATATTCATCTTTGATTTTTTCAAGGTCTTCCTTGTTAAAATCATATTTTTTCATACAAAAATGGCATAATACCTCAGCATGACCATCAGTATCAATCATTTCTTGAATTTCCTTCCTTCCAAGAGAGGCAATTCCCTTCATAAATCTTTCTCTTGAACAATCACATTCATATTTAATTGGATTTGACTCAAGAATTTTATAGTCACCATCTGTAACCTCATTAATAATCATTTCTGGAGTGTAGCCTTCTTCAATCATCTTAGAAACAGGTTTAAGATTTTTAAGCTTTTCTTCAACCTTAGCAAGAATTTCTTCAGGACAACCAGGCATAACTTGGAGAATAAAGCCACCAGCAGCGGCACAAGAGTTATCAGGATTAACAAGAACGCCTACACCTACAGAAGAAGGAATTTGCTCACTTGAGGCAAAGTAGTAGGTGAAGTCATCACCTATTTCGCCTGTTTGAAGTCTTGCAATAGAAGTAAATGGCTCACGCATGTGTAAATCCTTTGTAACATAGATATAACCATCATTTCCTACTGCTTTTCCAACCGCAAGATGACCATCATTATATTGTAAGAAAACCTCAGGATTATGAATTGAGCCTTTTACAACTCCATAGGAAGCATCAATAATCATTTCACCAATAGGACCATTTCCATCAATTTTGAAGGTTAAATGCTCACCCATTTTATACATTAAGCTCATCATAGCACAAACGGTAAGTGCTCTACCTAAGGCAGCTGTGGCAGTTGGCCATGTACCATGAAGCTTTCTCGCTGTTTCAACCAGTTCTGTTGAATTGCAAGCATAAATTCTTAAATATTCGTTATAGCAATATGCTTTTACTGTGTAATCTTTCATATATCTTATGTAATTTAAAATTACATCCTCCTTTTATCATTATTGATTAAATCAATAATATTTTACCATAATTTAATGATTATTTTTAGGAATAATAAAAAAATCATCATAAAATTAGTTTTGAAAACGCTTTAATTTAAAAAAAGATTGACTATATGATAATAAAGAGTAAAATATACTCACCAATAAGATAGTAAAGATCAGATTTTCTGTGAGCATAATAATTTACTATCTACTAATTTTAGTAGATTTTTTTATTGGATTTTGCAAAGATAGTTTAATATTTAATTTGAACTTGAGTATAATTATGAAGGACCAATTGGTGATTGTCATAATTATTGGTCTTAAAAAAAGAGGACCAATGTATATCAAGCGGTCCTTTTTTCTTTGCTTATTTTTGGAGGTAATTATGAAAGTCCGACGATTTGTTTTAATTTAAGCTTATAATAAAATTAAAGATTGGAGAATTAAAATGAAAAATAAACTAAAATATTTAATTATAATTTTTGTAGCTCTAATTTTCACTATAACACTTACAAGCTGCGAAAATAAAACAAAATTATATGTAGCAACCTCCCCTGATTATGCTCCTTATGAATTTATTGATTCAAGAAAAAGTAATGATGATAAATATGTTGGAGCGGATATATCTCTTGCTAAATATATTGCGAAGAAGCAAAATAAAGTTCTTGAGCTTCAAATTATGGGCTTTGATGAGCTTTTAACATCTGTTCAAACAGGTAAAGCTGAACTTGCAATATCAGGCTTTACTTATTCTGCCTCTCGAGCTGAAAATTATGAGATGTCTATTTCCTATTATGATGATGGTGAAGGAGACCAGGTCGTTATAACTAAAACAAGTACGAAAGATAAATTTTCCACTTTTGAGCAATTAAATAATAAAGATACTAAAATAGCAGCTCAAAGCGGTTCTGTTCAATATGATTACGTTAAAGAACAGCTTCCTAACGCGACTATTGAACAAATTGGTAATTTAGCAGATGCGTTCACTCAGCTTGATGGTGGCAAGGTTGATGCGATTGCAATAGCTGGTAAGGTTGCTAAAGTAAAACTTGAAGGCTCAACTAAGTATTCTTTATGTGATTTTTCTTTTGATGTAACCGGAAGAACCGGAATGTTTGCGATTAGTCAAAAGGGAAATGTTGATTTTATTAATAGTGTTAATGAGATTATTAAAGAGGTTAAAGAAAAAGGACTTTTTAATGAGTGGATTGAAGAGGCTAATAAAATAGTTGCTGAACTTGAAAATGCTTCAGATGCAATATTTATTGTCAAGGTTTGGAATATGTTTACTAATAACTTTGGTGAATTTATGAAAGGTCTTGGAATAACCTTGTTGTTATCACTATGTGGTGTTGTTTTTGCTATTATTTTAGGTATATTGTTATGCTTAATGAATTTATCAAAATCAAAAATTTTGCATTATATATCCCAAGCCTATATTGAGGTTATAAGAGGTATTCCACTTTTACTTCAATTAACAGTTATCTTCCTAATAATGCCAAGAGGAATGCCTAAGTTTGTTACTTGCGTTATTGCTCTAATTATAAATAGTGGAGCCTATCAAGCTGAAATTTTCCGTTCGGGTATCCAAGCAGTTGATAATGGTCAAATGGAGGCCGCAAGGAGTTTGGGTCTTTCACAGGCTAAAACAATGTGGAAGGTAATCCTTCCTCAGGCTGTTAAAAATATTTTACCAGCTTTAGGAAACGAATTTGTATCACTTATTAAGGAAACATCCCTTGCATCTACCTTCTATGTTGGTGATTTAATGACTGTAAAGACAATCATTACGGCTACAACTTATGATGCTTTAACACCATATGTTATAATTGGTTTGATTTATTTTGTAATAACATTTACATTATCAAAGCTAATTAAATATTTTGAGAAGAAGGTGACTTGCTAATGGAAAATAAGGATATAATTTTAAAAATTGAAAATGTTTGTAAAAACTATGGAGATCTTGAGGTTTTAAAAGGCATTAATTATGAAATTAAAAGAGGTGAGGTTGTATCAATTATTGGCTCATCTGGAAGTGGTAAATCAACCTTATTACGTTGTCTAAATTTACTAGAAACTCCAACAAGTGGACATATAAGCTTTGAAGGTGAAACATTATTTGAAAGTCATACCGAGCCTTTAAAGAGACAAATTCATGAATATCAAAATACACATGATAAAGAGTCATTAAAAAATGATGATGGATATATTAAGCTTCAAGATGAATTAAATAAAGCTAAAAAAGCTGATAAGGAACAAAAAAAGAATATTGATAAAATTTTAAATTTACATCGTCAAAAAATGGGAATGGTTTTTCAGCATTTTAATGTATTTCCTCATTTGACTTGTCTTGAAAATATTACGCTTGCACCAGTTACAACTAAAAAAATGACGGAGGAAGATGCTAATAAACTAGGACTTGAGCTTCTTAAAAAGGTAGGACTTGAATCAAAAGCTGATGTTAAGCCTAATAATCTTTCTGGTGGGCAGAAACAAAGACTTGCAATTGTAAGAGCAATGGCAATGTCACCTGATGTAATGCTTTTTGATGAACCAACAAGTGCTCTTGATCCTGAAATGGTTAAGGATGTACTTGAGGTTATAAAGACATTAGCTGATGGAGGAATGACTATTGTTATTGTTACTCATGAAATGGGCTTTGCAAAAGAAATTTCTGATCGTGTTATATTTATGTCTGAAGGAGTAGTATGTGAAGAGGGTAGTCCTGATGCTATTTTTAATCACCCTCAAACGCCAAGATTAAAGGAATTTTTATCAAAAGTTTTATAATAATTTATAAGGGACAGCTATTTGTTCCTTATTTTTTTAAATATGTTATAATAAGTGAGGTGTTAATATGAAAATCAAGGCTTCAAGTGATGGTATTTTAAAAGATATTTTAAAAGAAGAACTATCAAAAAAATATACAAGATATCTCAAAAGACAAAATGCTCTTTATTATATTAATGGTTTTGAATCTAAAAATTATTATGAAGTAAAAAAAGGTGATATTATTGAAATTAAATTTGAATCTAAAATTAATAAAGAAGAAAAAATATTTGATCATCGTTTAGATATTATATATGAAAATGATGATTTTATGGTTGTAAATAAGGAAGCAAATTTAAATACAATTCCTTCAAAAAAAGAGCCGCAAAAAAGTTTATATAATGCAATTTATACTTATTTACTTAAAAATAATAAATTAAAAACTATTCATATAATTACAAGACTTGATCAAAAAACAAGTGGTTTAGTGTTAGTGGCTTTAAACAAAGAAACTGCATTATTTTTGAATAAAAATCATTCACAAATACATAAAATATATTATGCAAGAGTCGAAGGTATAATAAAAGAAAATCATTTTTTTGTTGAAAGTCCAATATTAAAAGATGAAACTACGGGAAAAAGAATTGTTGATGCTAAGGGAAAGCCATCAAAAACAGAATTTTATGTAATTAAAAAAGAAGAAAATTTTACAACCTTAAAATGTATATTATATACAGGTAGAACGCATCAAATTCGTGTTCATTTATCATCCATTGGAAACCCAATTGTAGGTGATGATTTGTATGGTAAAGAAGGTGATTTATTAAATTTAGAATGTCACGAAATTTCTTTTTATGATCAAAAAGGACAGAACTATACCTTTAAACTTCCTCCTGCAGTTTGGATGAAAGCTTGAAAAAAAATTATTATATTATATTACTGTTAGCATTAACTGTTATTATTAGTGTATATTTTGCGCCTTTTCTTTTACATCTTAAGGATATTGAATATAGGATGTATTTAAGTGAAAAACTTAATTCCTTAGGTTTAAAAGGTATTATTGCTTTAATTTCTTTTTTTGCATTACAGCTTGCAATCCCCTTTTTGCCAGGAGAACCACTAGAAATTATTTCGGGAGCGATATATGGACCTATTTTAGGTCTTTTATATGCCCAAATTGGTATTTTTATTGGTTCTTATATTGTAATTAGCTTAATAAGAGGGCTTAATCTTAAGGTTAAAAAAATAAATAAGTATAAATGGCTTAGGAATATTTTAGATGATCCTAAAAGATTAAATATCACTGTTTTTTCAATAACCTTGATTCCGGGATTTCCTAAAGATATTATTCCTTTTTTTGTAAGTCAAACAATTATGAAAAAGAAGGATTATTTTTTAATTAATTTTATTGCCAGAATCCCATCTATTTTAAGTTCTACTTTAATTGGCTCGTCTTTATTTCATGGAAATATATGGCTTGGTATTTTTATTTTTATAATTGAATTTATTATTGGAATATTAGGACTCATTTTTAATAAAAAAATAGTTCAAATTTTAACGAAGAAGCATAGAAAAGAAAAATCCTCAAATACTAAGGTTGAAAGGATGGAATCAATGTCAGAAATTAAATGTAGTGCTTTAAAATGTGGCTATAATGAAAATAATACCTGTCATAAGAAAAATATTAAAGTAGAAGGATTGTTTTCACGCTCAAAGCTTGGTACTTTTTGTCAATCGTTTAGAAATCCAATTGATGAAACATTATTTAAAGAAGAAATGGCAGATGAAATGAGCTTAGATGAGCATAAGGTTAAAATTGGATGTACAGCAAATTATTGTATCTATAATAAGGATAATTACTGTAAAGCATCCAAAATTACAGTTGGACAAAAAAATGCAAAGTATCGTAGTGAAACACAATGTGATTCATTTGAATTAAAATAAGCTCTTTTAAAGAGCTTTTTTGCTATATAAAGGTATTTTTATTGAAAAAAAGCGTATTTTGGATTATAATAATTTTATGAATTTGGTGGTGTAAATATGGCTTGTGATCATAATTGTGATTCATGTAAAATAAAAGGTAGTTGTCAAGAAAAACAGTATTTTGGGACAACTAAATCTAATATTAAACATATAATTGGTGTTATGTCTGGCAAGGGTGGCGTTGGTAAATCAACTGTTTGTTCTCTTCTTGCTAATAAAATGGCTCATTTAGGCTATAAGGTGGGTATTTTAGATGCGGATATAACTGGGCCTTCAATTGCTCATGTTTTTGGATTAAAAGGTAGACTTGAAGGAACTAAAAATGAAATGTATCCTTTAGTTACGAAAAATAATATTGAAATCGTATCAGTTAACCTATTACTTAAGGATGAAAATGAACCAGTTGTATGGCGTGGTCCTATTTTAGGTAACGCTGTTAAACAGTTTTATAGTGAGACTGTGTGGGGAAATTTAGATTATCTTTTTGTTGATATGCCTCCTGGAACTTCAGATATTCAGCTTACCGTTTTAAATAATATCCCTCTTACGGGGGTTGTAATGGTTTCATCTCCTCAGGATTTAGTATCAATGGTTGTTTCTAAATGCGTAAATATGGTTAACAAGGTTAATGTTCCTATTGTGGGTATTATTGAAAATATGGCCTATGTTAAATGTCCATGCTGTGGTAAAAAGATTGATCTTTATGGTAAATCTCACCTAAATGATATATCATTGAAACATCATTTGATTCCACTTGCAAGCTTAGGAATTGATTCTCATCTTACGGAATTAATGGATAGTGGTAATATTGAAGAATACGATACAAATGACCTTGATGTTGCAATAGAACAAATAAAACTGTTATAAATTTTTAAATTTTAAAATTATTTGATCGATATTATCGATTTTTTGGGATAATTGATATAATTCCTTTGTTATTTCTTGATTGGTTTTGATTCCCTTATTACGTTCAAGATATTGATTTTGGGACCCAATGGTTTCTAAAACCTGTCCTAAGGATTCAAAAAAATTTCCCATTGATGACTGTGCATACGCATCTAAGTCTTGAGCAATTATATAACCAATTAGCATTGCAACAAGATTAAATTCATAAGCATTTAATTCAAGAAGCATATTTGATAGCTTGGCAACGGGATTTATATCATTTTCGTTCATATTTAATTTTATACTAAGGAGTAAAGAATTATGAATAAAATTTTTATGATTGGTGATTCAACCATGCAATATAATAATATTTTTAGTTATCCTCAAACAGGTTGGGGTCAGGTACTTCATTTATTTACCAAAAATAATTGGTTAATTGAAGATCATGCCAAAAACGGAAGAAGTACTAAAAGCTTTATTGACGAAGGTAGATTTAAGAATGTACTTGATAAATTATCACAAGGTGACTATGTTATATGTCAGTTTGGTCATAATGACGAAAAGGATAATGATTTAACAAGATATACAGATAAAGATACATCTTATTTAGATAATTTAGCTTATTTTCATGATGAAGTTGAAAAAAAAGGAGCGCATATTGTATATGCAACCTCAATTACGAGAAGAAAATTTCAAAATGGAAAGTGTATTGATACTCATAAAGGATATCCTCAATCAATGAAAAAATGGTGTGATAAAAATCATTATACTTGTATTGATTTAAATCAATTGACTTTAGCGTTATATAACGAGCTTGGTGAGGAAAATACTAAAAAATTTCATATGATTTTTGGACCAAAGAAGTTTGAAAACTATCCTGAAGGTAAGGAAGATAATTCGCATTTAGTTTATGATGGTGCTATAATGATTTCAAAATTATTTGTAGAAGAAATTTTAAAAACTAATGATTCAATTAAGGAGTGTTTCCTTAATTTAAATCAAAAAGAAGAAATTGATGAAAGGATGCTAAAGGATTAATGAAAAAATTAAAATGTAATTGGCGTTTATTTGCCTTAGGACTAATTAGCATTGTTGCAGGAATTTTGTTTTGTGCTATTCCAACTGATAAATTGATAAAGATAACATTCTATGTAATTGGTGCTTTAGTGATTGTAAATGGTTGTATTTCACTTTATCATTCTATTAAGGCTAAGGACAAGCTTTCAATATTGTTTGATATTGTTGATATAGCATTTGGTATATGCTTGATTTTCTTCCATCAAACATTTATGTTAATCATTATCGCCGTTTATCTAATTGTCCTTCCAATTGTTAGAATTATTTTAAATCCAATGCATTTAGTTCAGTTTTATCATGAACTTCCAAGATTTTTACTTGCATTAGTATTAATTTTATTAACTCCAGAAGGTGTACTTAACGTTTTATTTGTAATTTTAGGTGTTGTCTTAATTGTAATTGGTATTATTACAATTATTGGTTCATTCTATACCCAAAGAATTATTGAGTAGGATTTTATTCCTACTTTTTTTATGCACTCGTTTTTAAAATTAGATTAAATATTTTGCTTTATTACAAGATGATTGGTATGTGAAAACTAACCAAATTTTTTTTAACAATAGATGGAATATAACCTATATTTTAAATACTTAATAAATTAAATAAAACAAGCAAAAAATTAATATAAAACAGAAAAAATCTTAAAAAAATAAGTAATTATATGAAAATAGATGTCAAGAATTGTTTTTATTTTTTTTCCTTTTATAATCATATATGTACGGAGGAAAAGGAAATGTTTAATGATATTTTTTATTTTGTAAACGCTAGTGAAAGAAATTATTTAAAGGAGGAATTACAAGATTTAGCAGGGAAGAAGATTATTATTTGTAAACGAATGAAAAAGGATTCGAGTTCTTATGAAGAGTTAATTGAGATTAAAGATGAAAATGAGAAAGATATACGCTTTATTAAGAAAATTGATAATTTATTTAATAAGCTTGTCCTTGATAGACCTTATGAGGTTTTAGTTGACAGACTATAAAAAAAAATCACTGCTTTTTTTACAGTGATTTTCTTTTTGTGTAATTTTTAATATTTTTTTTACTTTCTTTATAAGTTAAAGTAGCAATACATTCAAGATTGAATGTTCTTGGAAACATATCAAATGCTTCAACTTGATTTAAATGATAGCCCTCACTTGAAAGCTTAAATAAATCTCTAACCTGTGTCTTAGGATCACAAGAAACATAAATGATTCTTTTAGGTTTAAGACGACCGACTGCTTCAATAAACTCATTAGTTGATCCATCTCTTGGAGGGTCCATGATTAAAACATCAATATGGCTACCAGATGCTGCAAGCTTAGTCATAAATTTAGTTGAATCATCATTGAAAAAATTAATATTTTTAATATTATTAATTCGAGCATTTAAACAAGCATCCTTATAAGCATCGTGATTTAGTTCAACACCATATACTTGCTTACAAGAATTTGCAGCAAGTAGTCCAATTGTACCAACTCCACAATAAGTATCAAGTAAAATATCTGAAGAAGATATATTAGCATTTTCAATTGCTTTTTTATATAACATGTTCATACCAATTGTATTTACTTGATAAAAGCTTCTTGAAGATATTTTGAATTTAAGCTTGCCAATTGTATCATAAATAAATCCCGGTCCATAAAGAACCCTTTCTTTATCTCCTAATACAATCGAAGTTTGTCTTGAATTAATATTTTGAACAATAGTAGTAATTCCCAAATTTAACTTAATTAAATCCTTACATACATTTTTACTTCCTGGGAAGAAATCACCATTAGTTACAATAACAAGAAGGATTTCTTTAGAATTAAAACCATATCTTACAAGTACATGTCTTACTATTCCTTTTCTTGTTTTTTCATTATATGGCTCAATATGATTCTTGGTTAAAACCTTATTAAATGCATTTATTATTTCTGTGGCCTTAGTTGCTTGAATTTTACAATCTGCAACAGGTACAATTTTATGGGTTCCCTCTTCATAAAAGCCACATACAACATTATGTGTTTTAGATAACTTATAAGTCATCTGACATTTATTACGATATTTATATGGACTTGGCATACCATTTATAGGCTTAATTTTAATATCCTTGAATGATTGATATAAATTTTTTAAATATTCCTCTTTTAAAGCTAATTCGCTTTCATATGTCATATGCTGATATTGACACCCACCACAGGATTCAAAATAAGGACACAATGAGTTAATGCGTGATGAAGAATGATTAATTATATTTTTAAGCTCAATTGGAGTACTTTCATTTTTGTTAATTTCGAATAATCCGACCTCACCAGGAAGAATATTTGAGATCTCATATTCTTTATTATTATATTTTACAATTCCGTTTCCGTTAAAAGCTTGCTTAATACACTTTAGTTCGATTGCTTTAAATTTATTTTTATCCATATTAACCTCCATGTTAAACATAAAAAAAAGGCTATATAGCCTCTAAATTCAAAATGGTGGACCGTTAGAGACTCGAACTCTAGACCCACTGATTAAGAGTCAGTTGCTCTACCAACTGAGCTAACGGTCCAATTAGATAGTAAAAATGGTGGACCGTTAGAGACTCGAACTCTAGACCCACTGATTAAGAGTCAGTTGCTCTACCAACTGAGCTAACGGTCCATTTGCTTAAGTAAGCATTGATAATTATACACGAAAACCCCATTCATTGCAAGAGTTTTTTTAAAAAAATGCAAAAATTGTAGAAATTGCATTAGACATCTTAAAGATTATAAAAAAATGTTTAAAAGACATTCAAATTATCAATAATGTAGTAATAATTATCTTTTTTTATGCTGATTTTAAGCATTATTTTTATTTTTATGCTATAATAAATATACATTAAAGGAGGAATTTTAATGAGCAAAAATTTTCAGGAAAAATTTACTGAAGCATCACGAATTTACTTAGCTTTAGAAGATGAAATAAGGGAAATGTATCGTTTTGATACTAACCCTCGTATAAAACTAGATGATGCAATTAAATCGTTTGATTTACTTGTTCAATTAATCTTTCTTAATTTGTGTGCTCTTGATAATAATGTTAGTGAAGATGAGCTTAAGTTTATAAAAAAACTAACAGTTGAGGAAGATATTTTAGATTTTATTAATGAAAAAAAATCTGATAAAATTGAATGGTCGCAAATTAGTTCGGCTAATTTAAATTCTGAACAATATAGAGATTTTCTTGAGTATGTTTCAAATGCGGCTTCACTTAAAATTAATTCATTTATTATGCTTCTAGCTTCAATTGATGCCTTAACAAAAAAAGATTATTTATATCGTTTTAAACAAGGATTTAAAGAACTTACAATGTTCTTTGTAAGTGCTAATAGTGATAAAGATTATAATTATGAGGTTGATCAAATTCTTAATAAAACCTTTATTTATAAATATCGTTCTTTAAAAACAATTTTTTCAATGGCAAAAAATGAAGAAGTTAAGCGATAATATTTCATATTTAGAATCGTCTGATAATCCTCTTTCGGCAGAAGTTGTAATGATTAAAAGAAAAAAAATAACAATTTTTTATGATTGTGGAGCATCGGATGAGGCTTATAAATTTATCACAAATTGCAAGGATAATAAAATTGTTATTTTATCACATTTTCATGCTGATCATGCTAAAAATGCGTTTAGACTTAATGTTCCTATTTATTGTTCTAAATATACATTAAAGAAAATCACTAAAGGTATGCTTTATGAAAATGGAGAAGATTTTAAAATATATGATTTTCCTTCATTTCATGCAAAGGGCTGTCTTGCCCTATATTTACCTGATGAAAAAATCCTTATGATAGGTGATGCTATTTATCCGCGTGATGGAACGTATTATAATTTGAGTATAATCAATAATCAAATCGAATTTTTAAATCAGATTGACATTAATTATATTTTAATATCACATAAGAAACAGTTTGTTTACAAGAAGGATGTTATTATAAATTTCCTATTAAATTTAAAAAAATCATTTCTTAAAGGTGAAAATGTTAAAGAGGTATTGTATGGAAAATATTAATTTAAGTAGAGTTTTAATTGATAATGATAATCCAAGCATTTGTTTTAATGACGATTTATGCAAAAAATGCAAATTATGTCAAAAGACTTGTCATAATGACATGGGTGTTTTTGGATTTTACGATCTTGAAAAAACAGGTGGTCATGCTGTTTGTATTAATTGTGGTCAATGTATTCAAGCATGTCCTTTTAATGCAATAAGAGCAGTAAGTGATATTGAAAGAGTAGAGAATGCTTTAGATGATCCTTCAAAAATAGTTGTTTTTAACACTGCACCTGCTGTTAGAGTAGCTATTGGAGATGCTTTTGGGTATGAAAAAGGTACTTTTCTTGAGGGCAAGCTTGTTAGTTCAATTAAAGCATTAGGTGCTAATTATGTTTTAGATGTTAGCTGTGGAGCGGATTTAACAATAATGGAAGAAGCTTCAGAATTAATAAGTCGTTTAGAAAAGAAAAGTTCAAATTTTCCAATGTTTACATCATGCTGTCCAGCATGGGTTAAAATGGCTGAAATATTCTATCCTGAATTTATTAATAATCTTTCATCAGCTAAAAGTCCAATCGCAATGCAAGGCACAATAGTTAAAACTTACTTTGCATCTAAATTAGGTCTTGATCCTAAAAATATTGTTAATGTGACTGTTGCACCATGTGTTGCTAAAAAAGCAGAAGCTAAAAGAGAAGAACTAAATGCGAGTGGGGCATGTAGTCCTGATGTTGACATTGTTATTACAACGGTTGAATTACAAGAATTAATTAAAAAAAGAAATATCGATTTTAATAATTTGAGTGATGAAGCATTTGATTCAATTTTTGGCGAAGGTTCTAGTTCGGGTCTTATTTTTGGTAACACTGGTGGTGTTATGGAGGCTTGTCTTAGAACCGCATACTATTTAATTAATGGTCAAAACATGGATGATTCTAAGCTTATTGAGACTGAAAAAATAAGAGGTATTGAAAATACTAAGCTTATGGAAGTTGATTTAGGTAAATATAAAATTAAGGTTGCGGCTGTTAGTAAAATGGCTGAGGTAAAAAAACTTCTTGAAGAAATTAAAAATGGTACTATTAAGGTTGACTTTGTTGAAGTAATGGCTTGTGATGGAGGTTGTGCAAATGGTGGAGGACAACCTAAGTTTAAACGACCAGAAGCATTAGTTACAAGACAAAATAGAAATGCTGGACTTTATTTGAAAGATACCAAGCCTAAGGTAAGATATTGTCATGAAAATCCTAATATCATAAGATTATATGATGAATTTTTAGGAAGTCCATTAAGTGAAAAAGCTCATAAGTTATTACATACGCATTTTAAGGATAAGAGTTCAATGCTTGGATGTGATGATAATGAAAAAAATATTTAGTTTTATAATTTTTTTATGTTTAGTCATTATGACTAGCTGTGCAAGTGATGGAAGTTATACCATATATTTACCTGATGGTACTCCAGCACTTGCAATTGCAAATTTACTTGATAAGGCTGATGATAGATTTAAGATTAATTTTGTAAATCCAACAGAAATTGCAAGTAGTGTATCAGTAAGTAATTGTGATATGGCTATTATGCCAACCATTAGTGCTGCAACGTTGTATGCGAAGAAGAATGTTCCAATAAAAATAGTATCTAATAATGTATTTGGATCTTTATATTTAGCATCTAAAACATCAATTGATGATGTTACAAATTTAAAAGGTCATTTAATATATGCAACAGCGGGCACAACGATTGACATGATTAAATACATTTTAACTAAAAATAGTATTAAATTTAATCTATCTAGTGAAATAAAAGAAGATGAGGTTTCAATTACAACTGCATCAAGTGCTCAAGAAATCATTCCACTTTTAGCTAAAAATAGTGAATGCTTTGGGGTCTTAGGAGAGCCAGTTTTGTCAAATGCTTTAAAAAAGGTTCAAGATTTAAAAATTGCTCTTGATATCCAAAATGAATATAGTAAAATTAATAACAATGAATCATTTCCACAGGCTTGCTTTGTTGCTAAAGATGAAATGATTTTAAATCATGAGAAGGTTCTTAAGCGAGTTATTTCGTTACTTAAAGATAATAAGGAATTTATAAATGAAAGCATTTCAAGAATAAGTTCGATATATGAAAATTATAATTCTTCTTTAAAGAATATTAACTTTGATGATAATTTAATTAAAAGATGTAATATTGATTTTAAAATGGCAAAAGAAATAAAAACAGAAATAAATCGTTATGTTTATGATTTAGGAAATATTGAGCTTGATGATGACTTCTATTATTAAAAAATATAAAAACCCGTTGATTTATCTTTTAACGATTATTTTTGTCTTTTTGCTATGGCTAGTACTATCTTTGTTAATTGATTCATCTTTGATTTTGCCAAGTCCAGTATCTTCCATAAAAGAAATTTTTTATTTTTTTAAAGATGGAAGCTTTTATCTATCATTGCTTTTTACATGCTTAAGAGCTATTATAGCATTTATAATAAGCTTTATTGTTACTTTGATTTTAGTATTAATGTCATTAAATGCTACTTTAAGAAATGTAGTTAAGCTCATTACCTCAATAACAAGAGGAATACCTACAATGGCGATAATTTTAATCTTAATTATTTGGATGAAGCCATCTATTGCGCCAATTATAGTGGCTACGCTTGTATTAATTCCTATTTTGTATGAAGAATTTTTAACTATATGTGATTCATTTAAATCTGAATTTTTGCCAGTTATTTTAGTATATAATATAAAAAAGAGGGATATAATTAAGTTGTTTTTTAAAGAAAAAATGAGTAATATCTTTGATTTTTCCGCTTCATCTCTTGGTTTTAGTCTTAAGCTTGTTATTTCTGCTGAAGCGTTAGCCTTATCATATTACGGTCTTGGAAGTATAATGCAATTTTCTAAAATATATCTTGAAATGGAAAAACTTTTTGCCCTTGCAATTATTGCCGTTTTTTTAGGATTACTTTTAGAAGTAATAATTAAATCTTTAAAAAGGTGGTTTCTTAAGATAAATGATTGACGTTTTAAATTTAACTATAGGTTATAAAGGTAAAAAAATTATCGATAATGCTTCCTTTAAAGTTTTAGATTCAAAATGTTTAGTGCTATTTGGACCATCAGGTTGTGGCAAAACATCTATTTTAAATGCAATTGCAAATCTTATACCATTTGATGGAAGTATAATATTATCAGGAAAATTATCATATTCATTTCAAAACCCTAAATTATTTACGAATAGTACTGTATTTGAAAATTTGAGCTTTGTTACAAAAGATTTTAAAAAAATTGATTATTATTTAAATCTTTTTGGAATTGGGAATTTAAAAAAAGAAAAAGTTTATAAGCTTTCAGGTGGCCAGATGGCAAGGGTTAATATTATCAGATCTTTAATCGAAAATGATATTTTATTACTAGATGAACCATTCAATTCCTTGGATTTAGCTTTAAAGGAGAAGGTTATGACTTGTATTAAAAAGGAAATTTCTAATAAAAAAGGAACTATTTTTGTTACTCATGATTTAGATGAGGCTTTATTTTTAGGTGATACCTTGTATTGTATTTCTGAAAATAAAGTAGAAGAAGTGCCTTTAGATTCAAAGAATATCAAAGAAAATATAATAAAAAGGCTTGCATAACGCAAGCTCTTTTAATTATAGAAATTTAAAATATCATTGTATACTTGTTCATGTTCTACTTCATTTAATATTTCATGGCGCATACCAGGATAGACAATTTCTTTAATATTAGTAAATCCTGCTTTTCTTAAAATATGAATAGAATGTTTTGCTCCTTTTGAGTATCCCGTACAAGGATCTTCGGCTCCTCTAAGCATTAAAACTGGCACATCATTTACATCATTGTAGTTAGAAGAATGACGCATTTTAATAACTAAGTGGAATAAATCACTAAATGCCTTAGCTTTAAAACCGTGACCACAATATGGATCATTTACATAGTCATTAACAGTACTTTCATTTTTACAAACCCAATCAACACCAGTTTTAGGATTTGAAACGGCTTTATTAAATTGACCAACAGCTAAATCTTCAAGCATTTGAGAGTAATGTTCTGGTCCTTTAAATAGACTTACAGTATTGGCAACAGGAAGACCAATATAGGCACCAAAATTAGGATTAGGAAACCCAGAAAGACAAATTTTATTATAAAAATGAGAAGAAGTCATTAAGACATTTCTAGCAACAATGGTTCCCATAGAGTGCGCAAATAGGTATATTTTTTTATCGGGGTTATTTTCTTTAATATAGGTCGCAATCTTAATTTGATCTTGAACGAGTAATTTATAACCGTTTTTTTTGCCAAAATAGCCTAAAACAGGTGCATTTGATCCATGACCACGCATATTAGAAGTATAAACCGAAAATCCATTTGCATTTAAAAATTGACAAAATGGTTCATATCGTTCTTGATGTTCTTCCATACCATGCATGATTTGAACAATAGCCTTAGGACTTTCTACTGCAAAGTAGTGAACTTCAAGCTCATATCCATTTGATTCAATTGTTATATTTTTCATTTTGTTAGCTCCTTAGTGGTCGATCAAGTTCTTTATTATGGACTTGATCTAAAATTTTTATATCATCTAGTGAAATATTAACAAAAAAATTAATATTATTTACGATTTTTTCTTTATGAGTTGATTTGGGAAGAGGAAGAGTATGCTTTAAATAGCAATATGATAAGCAAATATTTGCATTCGATGTGTTATATTTTTGGGCAATTTTAGAAATTATTGGATCATTTAATAAATTTCCTGTTGCAAGAGGAGAGTATGCTTCAATTAAGATATTTTTTTCTTGGCAATAATTATAAATTTCTTCTTGAGTATTACCAATAAAGTATCTAATTTGATTAACGTGAGGTATAAAACCTGTGGCATCAATTAAAGCTTCTATATCTTTCTTTTGAAAATTTGAAACACCGATTGCTTTAATTTTTCCTTGCTTATATAAATCGATCATACATTTCCATGTTTCAATGTTTTCTTTAGTGCAATCTTTTCCAACATCTGACCATGGCCAAGGTGCGTGAATAAGATATAAGTCAATATAATTTGTATCTAAATTTTTTAAGGATTCATTAAAATACTTTAAGCATTCATTGTATCCCTTATATTGGGCCGGAAGCTTTGTTGTAATAAAAATTTCTTCACGTTTTAATCCTGATTTTTTTATTGCTTCAGAAACTCCTTTTTCATTATTATATGCAAGTGCTGTATCAATATGTCTATAACCAGAATTTAGAGCTATAAGACAAGCATCAACAACGTCAGAATTGCTTATTTGCCAGGTTCCAAAGCCAACTGCTGGTATTTTTATATTATTTGCTAGTGTAAAATATTTATCCTTCATAGGTGCCTCCATAACTACGATATTATAATATCATATAATTTTGAAAAAAAGAATGAAATTAATCATTCTTTTCTAAATTTTGATTTTTAACGATTATTCTTTTTTTATAAGTACGTTTTATTTCGCCATCAATATGAGGTGTTTTTTTGACCATACGCTTTGGTGGGCGAGAAGCTTTAGGTGTATCAACGCTTTTATTTTCTTCTGAGATAGCTTTTTTTACTGGCTTTGATGCATTATCTTTAACAGGCTTTAAATCTAATTTTTTAGCATCTGTTCTTGGAACAGATGGACTTACACCTTTTGATTGAATTTGCATAAATATTGGAATAATGATAGGGTTACGATCTGTTGCATCGCGAATGATCTTTGATAAATAGTCAATAAGACCATTCTTTAATGATAATAAATTTACAGAATCATGCGTTTCAAATTGTTTATTAACATAATCTTTAGCTTTTTTTGCAAAATCATGTGTTAATGCCTCATTATCTTTCATATAAATAAAGCCTCTTGATACAATTTGCGGATCAAGTATAACGCGACGTTTTTTTACATCAATTGTAAGTACTACTGAAAATAATCCATCTTCTGAAAGAGTCTTTCTTTCCTTTACAATAGAAGTGTCAATATCTCCAATTGTATCACCATCAATATAAACATCGCCTGCTTGGACGTGGCCAGAAATTCTTGCACCATATTTTGAAAGGGCAAGAACATCCCCATTTTCAAGAATGAAGGTATTTTCAGGCTTGCAACCACATTCGATTGATAGCATTGCATGAACCTTTTGCATACGATATTCACCATGAACAGGCATGAAATATTTTGGTTTTAATAAAGTTTGCATTAACTTTAAGTCGTTTTGTGATGCATGGCCAGAAGTATGTGTATCTGTCATTGGCGAATGCGTTATAACATTTGCTCCAGCTTTAAATAGTAAATTAATGGTTTTATTAACGCCTTCTTGATTTCCTGGAATAGGAGAAGAAGAAAAAATAACTGTATCTCCAGGTATAAGCTTAATTTGCTTATGAGTACCAGATGCAACTCTTGATAGAGCCGCAAGTGGTTCTCCTTGAGAACCTGTACATAATAATGTTAATTCTTCAGGTTTATATTGATTTAACTCAGTATCTTCAATAAATGTTGACTTTGGAGCCTTAATATATCCTATTTGTTGTCCAACCTCAATTGTCTTTTTCATTGAACGACCAAAAATAGCAACCTTACGATTATTTATTACAGAAGCTTCAACAATTTGTTGAACACGATAAATATTTGATGCAAACGTTGCGACTATTATTCTTGAATCAATATGGGTAAATAACTCTCTAATTGATTCTCCAATTCTTCTTTCTGATTGGGTGTTACCCTCAACGCAGGCGTTAGTCGAATCAGCCATAAGAAGTAAAACACCTTCTTGACCTAAATTAGCAAGTTTATCAAATTCTGTACCAGGGCCAAGTGGTGTTAAATCAATTTTAAAATCACCTGTTGTAACAATATTTCCAAGTGGCGTTTTAAAAACAAATGCATAACTATCAGGGATTGAATGACACATTCTTATGAATGATAATTCAACATCTCCCTTGAATGTATATTTATAATGTGCTTTGAACTCGATAATTTGTGGCACTTTAATGTCTTTGTACTCTTGAAGCTTATTTTTAATAAGCTCGATTGCAACTCCTGCTGCATAAATCTTAGGAATACGAACCTTTTTAAGCATAAAAGGTATTCCACCGATATGGTCCTCATGACCGTGAGTAATAAAAAGACCCACAATTTTTTCTTGGTTTTCAATTAAATATTGATAGTCGGGAATTACATAATCAACGCCTAAAAGATGTTCATCTGGGAACAAAATACCAGAGTCAATAATGAATATTTGATTTAAATATTCAATACAATACATATTTTTTCCGACCTCACCAAGTCCACCAAGTGCAAAGACACCAATTTCGTCTTTACCCTTAATATTTTGGTTACTCACAAAAATTCCTCCTTTGTTTAATTGCTTTTTCAAACATACTTATTATACCTCAATAAATTAAAAAATTCTAGTCATAATTAAAAATAGTTTTTTAATACTTTATTTTTATAAATTAACATGCTATAATTTTAATGATTAATTTATGGAAAGAGTGATATTATGAAGGCATCAAAAATGCTAATTGCAACCCTAAAGGAAGCACCACAAGAAGCTCAAATTGCAAGTCATACGCTCCTACTTCGTGGAGGATTTATTAAAAATCTCGTTGCAGGAGTTTATAATTATTTACCATTTGGACTTCGTGTTTTAAATAAAATAGAAGCTATAATTAGAGAAGAAATGGATAAATCAGGCGCGATTGAAATTTTATCATCTGCTGTTCAACCTAAGGAATTATGGGAAGAATCAGGAAGATGGAGTAAATATGGTGCTGAGCTATTCCGCTTTCAAGATAGACATGATCGTGAGTTTTGCTTAGGACCTACTCATGAGGAAATATTTACATCAATGGCTCGTGATTTAATCAAATCACCTAAGCAATTACCTATGAATATTTATCAAATTCAAACTAAATATCGTGATGAGGCCCGTCCTCGTTTCGGTTTAATGAGAAGTCGTGAATTTATCATGAAAGATGCATATTCATTTGATAAGGACCAAGAAGGCTTAGATAAGGCTTATAGTACAATGTATGATGTATATACAAGAATCTTTAAACGTTTAGGTCTTGATTTTAGAGCTGTATTAGCTGATACAGGTGCTATTGGTGGAAATGGTTCTCATCAATTTATGGCATTTAGTGATGCTGGTGAATCGGATGTAGTTTATTGTCCTTGCTGTGGTTATGCAGCTGATGTTGAAAAAGCTGAGGCTGTGTGTACATTAGATGATAAAGAAGAAATGAAACCACTTGAGGAGATTGAGACGCCTAATTGTAAAACAATTGATGACGTATGTACGTATATAAACATTGATCCTAAAAAATCAATCAAAGCTGTTGTTTTAAAGGAAACAGAGACAAATAAAATTTATTTTTGTTTTGTAAGAGGTGATAGAGAGGTTAATATTATTAAATTTGTTAATGCTATTAATTCATCTGAGGCCTTTGTTACATTTGCAACCGAAGAAGAAATCAAGGCAGCTGGCACAGTTCATGGCTTTATTGGACCTCAAGGATTAAAGGCCGAAATTCTTATTGATAATGAGGTCGCTCATTTAAGGAATGCTGTTGCTGGTGCAAATAAGTATAATTATCATATGAAAAATGTTAATTATGGTCGTGATTTTGAAGGTCGTGTTTTAGATATTCGTCAGGCAGTTGAGGGTGATATCTGTCCTCAATGTAAGGAGCATCCAATGAAAATGCGTCGTGGCATTGAGGTTGGTCAAATATTTAAGCTTGGAACAAAGTATTCTTCACCAATGAAATGTACTTATACAAATGCTGAGGGTAAGAATGTTCCAATGGTAATGGGCTGTTATGGTATTGGAGTTACAAGAACTATGTCAGCTATTGTTGAGCAATATCATGATGAGCATGGTATTAAATGGCCACTTAATGTTGCGCCATATCAGGCTGTAGTTGTTCCTGTTTCAATGAAGGATGAAAGTCAAATTATGGTTGCAGAACAACTTTATACTTCTTTACAAAATGAAAAATGTGAAGTAATTTTAGATGATCGCGATGGTTCATTAGGCTTTAAGATGAAAGACTGGGAGCTTATTGGTATTCCTTATATTATCGTTTGTGGCAAAAAGGCAGCTGATGGCATAGTTGAATTTAAAGATCGTATGACAGGTGAAAAAAATGAAATAACAAAAGAAGAAGCTTTTGAAAAAATTGCTTTAGCTCTTAAATCATTAAAATAAAATATATGGCTTACTATGATTTATTAATAGTAAGCTTTTTTTATGAAAAAAATAGAGTACAAAGTACTCTATAATAATGTTTTTGTATTGTTTGACTTGAATTTTTTTGTGACGTAAGGCACAATTTCTTTGGGAACATAAGGAGAAATATCAATATTATAAATTACAAATTCTTTAATAGCAGAGGATGAAATAAACTGATTTTTAGCACTTGGCATCATTAGTAGGGTTTCAATATTTGGCTCGATATCTTTATTAAATTGAGCTAATGAAAACTCAGACTCATAATCTTGATAATTTCTAAGGCCCCTAATGATAACTTTAATTTCATTTTCTTTAGCATATTGAACAACTAAAGCATTACTAGATATAACCTTAACATTAGACATATCTTTAACAACCATTTTAATCAGATTTACTCTTTCTTCCGCAGTAAATGTTGGATGTTTTTTAATATTACATGATACTAGAATATGAACCTCATCAAAAATCTGTGATGCTCTTTTTACAATATCTAAATGACCATTTGAAAAGGGATCAAAGGTCCCTGGGTAAACTGCTTTTGCCATTTTATCACCAAAATTCCTTACTTTTACGCCATTAGTATACATTATTATCTAAATATTTGCAAATGAATTTAATTTAACATATTAAAATTATAGATTTTATGGTAAAATAAATAATAGTAGGAGGTCTTTTATGGTTCTTTATATTACAATTATTGTTGCACTAGTTATATTGCTTGTACTTTCAATTTTGGGGCGTATGACTCCTAAAAATTTAAATGAAACGCAAATGAAATATTATAAAAAGACAGAAATCATTTGTTTATCTATCTTTATATGTGCTTTTATCTTTTTTATTATTGGCGAGGTTATAGATGTGCTTTATCCAGCTTTTGATATTGTTGGTATCGTTTTACTTTTGGCTTCGTTTGCATTTTATTTTTATCAAAAATTCAATTATAAAAAGTTAACCGAGGAGGATAAAAATGTTAACAACTAAACAAAAATGTGAGTTAAGAAGTTTAGCTCAAACGATTAAACCTGTTTTTCAAATTGGAAAAGAAGGTATTACTGAAAATATGGCAAGAGATATTCTTGCATATTTAAATAAAAATGAATTGATGAAGATTTCAATTTTACAAAATTGTTCTTTAACGAAAGAAGAAGCAACAAGTGAGCTTGAGGCATTAGATATAACGGTAGTTCAAAAAATTGGACGTCAGCTTGTTTGCTATAAGCAAAGTGATAATGCTAAAAACCCTATTATATTTGAAAAATAATCGACTAAGTCGATTTTTTTAACTAGAAGGAGACTTTTTATGAAACGAATGATTTTAATTGATGGTAATTCCTTAATGTATCGTGCTTATTTTGGAATTGCTGATACCTCAACCTTAAAACCAAATTCAAAAGGTGTTTTTACAAATGCTATAATGTCTTTTGCAAGAATGATGAATCATATTCTTCAAGAACAATTTGATAACATTTTGGTTGCTTTTGACGCTGGTAAGCATACATTTCGTCATGATATTATGACTGATTATAAAGCCGGAAGAGCACATATGCCTGAAGAAATGCGGATGCAAATCGCTCATATTAAAAATTTACTTGACCTTCTTGGCGTAAAACGTTATGAGGTTGCTTTATATGAGGCGGATGATATCATTGGTACTATGGCTAAAAAAGCTGAGGGTGAAGGATATCATGTTGATATATATTCATCAGATAAGGATTTACTACAATTAATTACTGATAATACAACTGTTCATTTAACAAAAAAAGGTTTGACTGACCTTGAAGATTATACTTCTTCTCATTTTGAAGAGGTTTATGGCATAAAGGTACCTCAATTTATTGATTTAAAAGCTTTAATGGGAGATAAATCAGATAATATTTCTGGTGTCCCAGGAATTGGAATAAAAAAAGCCGTTAAGTATTTATGTGAATATAAAAGCGTTGAAGGTATTTTGGAAAATATTCTTTCGCTTAAGGGGAAAGACAAAGAAAATTTTGAAGCATCTAAGGAGCTCGCACTTACTTGTAAGAAAATGGTTACAATTTTAAGAGATGCTCCCATTGAAATTTCGCTTGATGAAACTAAAAAGAAGGAAGTTAATTTTGATAAATTAAGAGAATTTTATGAATATTTAGAGTTACCATCTCTTTTGCGTGAGCTTAATAAGCTAAAGCCTCAGGCGGAGGTATATAACATGTCTTATCGCGTTATTGATAATCCAATTGATATAAGTGATGCTTTAGATGATAATTCAAGCTTGATTTTTGAATCTTCAGAATATAACTATCATCGTGCAAATCTTTTATATATTGGACTTAAAAATAAAAAAGGTAATTTTATTATTTTACCTGATTTGCTATATCAATCAATTGACCTTCAACTTTTTATGGCAGATAAAGAAAATCATAAGTCAATATATGATTATAAAAGAGCATATGTGCTTTTAAAGAAAATGGGATTTGAGCTTAATGGTGTTGATTTTGATATGCTTCTTGGTGCATATGTTTTAAATCCATCAATAACTAAAAATGAATTTAAAATGGTGGCCTCTTCATTCAATTATTATAAATTAAGATTTGATGAGGAAGTATATGGTAAAGGCGTTAAACGTTCTATTCCTGAGCCTTCATTATTAATGGAACATGTTATTTCTAAGGTTGAATGTCTGTATTTAATTAAAAATCAGATTATTTCTTCATTAAAGGAAAATGACCAATATGATCTTTTAACGCAAATTGAAATTCCTCTTTCTCGTGTTTTAGGTAAAATGGAATTTGAAGGAATAAAGGTTGATCTTAACGAATTAAATATACAAAAGAAGGATTTAGAAGAAAGAATTAATTTTATTGAAAGTGAAATTTTTCGCCTTGCCGGTGAAACATTCAATATATCATCACCTAAGCAATTAGGAGTAGTTTTATTTGAACATTTAGGCCTTCCATCTTCTAAAAAGACGAAAACAGGCTATTCTACCGATCAATCTGCTCTAGAAGAGGTTAAGCATCTTCACCCTGTTGTTGAATACATTTTAAACTATAGGATGTTAACTAAATTATATCAAACCTATATTATTGGACTAAATGAACAAATTTTTGCAGATGAAAAATGTCATACCATTTATGAACAAGCCCTAACTCAAACCGGAAGATTGTCATCAATTGAACCAAATCTTCAAAATATTCCCATTAGAACCGAACAAGGCCGTCTGATTAGAAAAATGTTTATTCCCTCAAATAAGAATAATTGTTTTTTCTCAGCTGACTACTCCCAAATTGAGCTCAGAGTTCTTGCGCATCTTGCAAATGTAAAGAAGCTCATTGAAGCTTTTAATGCCAATTTAGATATTCATAGTCAAACTGCTCGTGAAATTTTTGGCCACGATGATATTTCTCCAGAAGAAAGAAGAAAAGCTAAGGCAGTTAATTTTGGAATTATTTATGGTATTTCGGCTTATGGACTTGCTACTGACATTGGTATTTCTAATAGTATGGCATCTGATTATATTAAGCGTTATTATGAAATATATCCTGAAATTAAAGAATATATGGAAAATACAATTGAATTTTGTAAGGAAAACGGATATGTAAAAACAATAAAAAATCGTAAACGTTTTATTCCAGATATTAATTCTAAGGTATATAACTTAAGAGAATTTGCCAAGCGTACAGCCATGAATGCACCTATTCAAGGAAGTGCGGCAGATATTTTAAAAATAGCGATGATTAATATTGATTCTAAGCTTGAAAGTCTACATCTTAAAAGTAAGATGATTCTGCAAATTCATGACGAATTATTATTTGAGGTTTGGCAAGGTGAAGAACAAAAACTTGAAGAGCTAGTAAAAAATGAAATGGAAAATGCAATTAAGCTTAAAGTTAAACTATCTGTTTCACATGATTTTGGTTCAAACTGGTATGAGGTAAAATAATGGATGATTCTATTTTAAAATTAAGAAGAAGCGTAAGAGAATTTAAAGATGATGACGTATCTTCAGATTTAATCAATAAAGTAATTTATGCTGCATGTCAAAGTCCATCCGCAAGAAATCAACAGCCATGGCGCTTTGTGGTTGTAAAAAATAAGCAAATATTATCTAATTTAGCACATATTTCTAAATATAGTGCTTTTTTAGAAAATGTTCCGGCAGTAATAGCGATTGTTAAAAAGAATGAATCACTTTCTACTCCTGATATGGCATCAATTGATTTAAGCTGTTGTGCAACCTATTTGATGCTTGAAGCTACAAGCTTAGGGCTTGGTACCTGTTTTTTAGGTGTTTGGCCCCGTCTAGATAGAATGAAGCTTTGCAATAAAGCTTTAAATTTAGCAGCGGATTTAGAAACATTTGCACTCATACCGATTGGATATCCTAAAAGTGAGGAATCATTCTATGAAAAGAAAGATCGCTTCAATCCTGATATTATTAGATGGGAGGAATAAAGATGCCTGAATTACCTGAGGTTGAAACTGTAAGAAAAGTTTTAGTTTCACAATTAAAAGGAAGAAAAATTACAAATATTTCGTCGGACTATCATGAAATGGTTGAACAGGATTTTAATTGCTTTTATAATAATCTTTTAAATGAAGAATTTCTTGATATTAAGCGAATGGGAAAATATCTAATTTTTCAAATGACAAATAATTATTTAATTGCACATTTGAGAATGGAAGGTAAGTTTTTCTATGTAAAAACTAACTCAATGATGAATAAACATATTCATATGATTTTTGAACTTGATAATGGTTATAGTTTACTTTATCAAGATACAAGAAAATTTGGAAGAATGATTGTTAAAAATGAGTCTGATCTTTTTTCAACAAAACCATTAAATAAACTTGCACTTGATGCTAATGATCCTACATTTACGAAAGAAACATTACATATTAGACTCAAAGGAAGAAAAATTCCTATTAAAGAAGCATTACTTAATCAAGAAATTATCGCTGGACTTGGTAATATCTATGTTGATGAGGTTTTATTCGCATCAAGAATTAGTCCTTTAAGGGAAGCATGTGATGTTTCTTGTACTGAATGTGGTATAATTCTTGAAGAATCACGAAAAATTTTGAATAAAGCAATTAGCTACAAGGGTACAACAATTAGATCTTATACATCGAGCTTAGGCGTAATCGGTGAATTTCAAAATTTTTTATGTGTTCATACAAAAGAAATTTGTCCTATATGCAAGGGTGAAATTACCAAAACGAGGATATCTGGAAGAGGAACATATTACTGTGCGAGGTGTCAAAAATAATGCGTTATGTTATTGGTATAACTGGTTCTATTGCTTGTGGTAAAAGTTTTGTATCAAAAACCTTAAATGATATGGGATATCCGGTTATTGATACAGATTTAATTTCTCACAACTTAACAGCAGATAATACTAAAGTTAACGATGATTTAGCATCCTATTTTCCGGAGGTAGTTTCTAACGGATTTTTAAATCGAAAAAAATTAGGACAAATTATATTTAATGACGCTAAAAGAAGAAGTAAGCTTAATGAAATTTTACATCCGCTTATTTTTAAAGAGACAAAAGAAGCGATAGATAAGAACGATGGAATAATTTTTGTAGATGTACCATTAATGTTTGAAGCCCATTTTGATGTACTTTGTGATAAAATAATATGTGTATATACAGAAAAATCTTCACAGCTTGATCGTTTGATGAAACGAGATAATATTTCCGCTTCTGAAGCTTTAAAAAAAATAGAAAGTCAAATGCCAATTGAAGAAAAAATAAAAAAATCAGACTTTATTTTAAAGAGTGAAGAAGATTTCACTGATACGAAAAAAAATATTATGGATATTTTAGCTAAAATTAAGGAGGAATATTATGCCAAAACAACTAGAAACGTCTGAACATGCAAAAAAAGACTTTTTAAAAACAAGATACTATAAAACCAATATTTTATTAATTATGGAGTATGTAAAGAAATATTTTGAAGAAAATAAGATTAAAATTGTTTCATATGATACAACCTATAATGAAATTTCTGTTGAAGCTGAACTTTATAATATGACAGTACGTTTTGTACAGGTTGAGCCTGCAGAAGCGGCTGTTGATTTATTTGTTGATTCATATTTTTTGTTTGATTTTAATAAAACGAAAAAGCTTATTAATGATTTTTATGATATGCTTGGTAAAAAATTTGAACTAAAGGGACTTGCCCTTCACAAGGAGAATTAAGATGGAAGAGATATCAAACAATTCTAAATTTAATATTTGTGCAAGTTTTAATTTATCATTGGATGATATCAATTGTGTTTCACTACTGTATCAACCCTTAATTGGACCTGAAGCTTGTGCACTATATTTAACCTTAAATTCATTAATATTAAGATCTAATTTAAAATCATTAGAGTTTAATCATATTTTTTTATATGATATGCTTGGTATTGATAGTCAAACATTCTTAAAAAGAAGAAAAATATTAGAGGCTATAGGTCTTTTAAGTACTTATGCAAATAACGAATCTTATATTTATTTAATATGCCCACCTCTTTCACCTAAGAGCTTTATATCTGATGGTGTTTTAGGCGTTATGCTTTGTAGTAAGGTTGGAGAAAATGTTTTTTTAGATTTAAAAAATCGTTTTACAGTAGAAAAAATAGATAAAAAAGAATTTAAAAACATAAGTGCAGCCTTTGACGATGTATTTACTACATCTAATTCGAATGACAATATTGACATAAAAAATGAATATATAATGGAAAAGAAAAAAACTAGGAAAATTAATATTCATAATTTTGATTTTGATTTTGATGAATTCTTAAATAATATTGATATTTCCTTGCTTGAAAGTGGTATATCAGATGACTTTAAAAAACGTATTATAGAAACAGCCTCTGTTTATAATTTGAATGAAGGGGATATGGCTTCACTTTATGATGAATCTTTAAATCGACGAGGTTATTTTGACCCAGTACTTTTAAAGAAAAAGGCTAAAATTTTTTATACTTTTAAGTATCAGGAAAATTTACCAAAGGTTGAAATCAAGCCAGAAATTAAAAATGATGAGTTTATTAATTATCTAGAAAAAATTGATGGTGAAGAATTCTTGGTTTCAATTTTAGGTGATAGCTTTAAAAAAGAAGATGTTATTACTTTAAATGAATTATATAATGAACTTCATCTTAATCCATCAGTTGTCAAAATAATGGTAATGTATGTAATCAAATTATTATTTAAAAAACAAACACCTGATAATCCTCTTAAAATGCCACCTCTTGAATACTTTAAAAAGGTCGCAGATGATTGGATTTTAGAAGGAACAACTGATGTTTATACGGCTTATAATCGTTATGTTTTAGGTCTTGATAAGACTGATAAGAAAAAAATATATAAGAAAAAGCCAATCCCTGCAAGAAGTAAGGATAAATATGAAATTGAAAACGAGAAAAAGGATGCAATGGATGGTATGGAGGTGTTATAATGCAAAAATTGAATTTAAATTCTAATTCAAATGACGAATACCTTAATGAATTAAGAAAAAATAAAGAACTTGCTGGTATAGATGTTAACATTAATAACTGTAATTTATTAAGTAGGTATTTATCAGATTTAGAGCATTGTAAAAAATGTAGAGGATTAAGTGAGTGTAAGAATGAGCCTGCTGGCTATAAATCAAAAATTTCTCAAAAGGGTTCATATACAAATTTGACAAAAATTCCTTGTGATTTTATGAATGATTATTTGAAAAATCAAGAAATACAAAGTAAATTTAAAACACTTTTTTTACCAACTCAAATAAGAGAAGCGTCATTCGATAGCTTTAGGCTTGATTCAATTGAACGTCAAAAAATATATCGCTATATGTCTAATTTTAGTACTTCATTTAAAAGAGGTAATTTAACTAAGGGTTTATTTATTTGTGGAAATTTCCAAATTGGTAAAACATATTCTCTTGCTTGTGGTGCTAATTTATTTGCTAAAAGTGGAATAGATTCACTATTAATTTATTTTCCTGACTTGATTAGAGAGCTTAAATCATTGCTTAATAAAGCAGATGAATTTGAAGATAGAATTAATATGCTAAAATCAGTTGATGTTTTAATGCTTGATGATATAGGAGCTGAACTACCATCAGCTTGGGTAAGAGATGAAATATTATGCCCTATTCTTAACTATAGAGCCCAAGAAGGACTTCCTGTTTTTTTCTCAACTAATTATACAATTGAAGGTTTAAGAGACTTTTATATTAGACCCGATGGATCAATTAATAGTGCGGATAGATTAATGTCTCGAATTAAAAGTCTTGCAACTTTTGTGGAATTAAAATAATGAATATTGTTTATGGAGGTTCGTTTAATCCGCCAACGATAGCCCATAAAAAAATTGTTTTAAAGCTTCATGAGCTTTTTAAACCGCAAAATATCTTAATTATTCCAACTGGAGATTCATACACTTGGAAAAATATAACGCCATTTTTTCATCGGCTTAATATGACAAAAATCGCTTTTCCAAATGAATGTGTACTTGATATAGAACAAAAAAAAGAATACCAAGGTACAATAAATACTTTAAGATATTTAGAAAAATATTATGATAATTTATATTTTACAATGGGAGCTGATAATTTAATTTATATTAAAAAATGGATTAATTATGAAGCCTTATTAAATGAATTTAATTTTATTATTTTTAAAAGAGATGATATTGATATTGAAGCTTTTATTTCAAAAGAACTTCAAGAGTTTAAAGATAAGTTTACCATTGTTGATTTTAATATGGAAATAAGTGCGACTGAATTTAGAAGTTCTTATGATAGTAGCCTTGTTGATTCTAAGGTATTTGATTATATTAAAGCAAATGGTTTATATAAGGAGGAGTAAATGCAAGCAAAAGGTTTTATAAAGGTATGTGCAATAACACCAGAACTATTAGTGGGAAATCCTAATTATAATGTTTCGATAATGCTAGAGCTTTTAAAGAATAATAAGGCATCATATGCTGTATTTCCTGAAATGTCAGTAACTGGCTATACATGTGCTGATTTGTTTTATTCTAATTTATTATTAAATGATGTAAATAAGGAAATTGCAAGATTTTTAAAAGAAAATTGTTATAAAGGAATTGTATTAATTGGTGCCCCTCTTGAAATAGACGGTTCTCTTTACAATTGTGCTTTTGTAATAAAGGAACATCAAATTTTAGGAATCGTACCTAAAAGAAGTCTCCCAAATAGTAAAGAATTTTATGAGAAGCGTTGGTTTAAGTCGGCTCTTTATAATCACATGGATTCTGTTTATTTTAATGGTGAAATGGTACCTTTTGGTAATTTGATTTTTGATGACTTTGAAAATAATATCCATTTTGGAGTTGAAATTTGTGAGGATATGTGGGCTCCTATTGCTCCATCTAATATGCTTAGCTATCATGGAGCTAATTTAATTTTTAATTTATCAGGGTCAAATGAAACTTTAGGTAAATCGCAAATTAGAAGGACTACAGTACTTGAAAATTCAAGAAGAAATTGTGGAGCATATGTATATGCTAGTGCAGGAGTAAATGAATCTACTTCAGAAACAGTTTACTCAGGACATAATATCATTGCAAGCTGTGGCACTTTAATTAAGGAAACGGAAAATTTTAGTGAAAAATCAGAAATAATTTACGCTGATATTGATATGAATTCCATTAATTTTAAAAGAAGATTAAATACTAATTTTCATGATTTAATTGAATTTAATATAAATTATAAGCATATTAGTTTTCATCTTTTAAATGATGATGAGTATGAATTTGAAAATAAAATTGATGAAACGCCATTTATTCCTAAGGGAACAAATGAAGAGATACTTGATGCCTTCTACAAAGTAGCCTCAGTTCAAGAGTATGCGCTTTTAAAGCGTATGAAGCATACAAATGCTAAAAAAATTGTAATTGGTATTAGTGGTGGTCTTGATTCAACACTTGCTCTTTTAATTGCCGTTGAGACCTTAAGGCATATGAATAGACCTTTAACTGATATTGTTGCCGTAACAATGCCAGGATTTGCTACAACATCAAGGACAAAGGATAATGCAACTAAAATGATGGAAGCACTTGGAGTTACAATGCTTGAAAAGCCAATTGCTTTAGAATGTCAGATACATTTTAAAACAATTGAACAAGACCCTTTAAATCATGACATAACATATGAAAATACGCAGGCTCGTATAAGGACCTTAATTCTTATGAATTTAGCTAATAAGTTAAATGGAATTGTCCTAGGAACAGGCGATTTGTCTGAACTTGCTCTTGGGTGGTGTACTTATAACGGAGATCAAATGAGCATGTATGGCATTAATGCAGGTGTACCAAAAACATTAGTTAGATTTATGATTAAATATTATGCTCTTACAAAGCATAATCAAATTAAGGATATATTATTTGATATTATTGATACACCTATTTCACCAGAGCTTTCTGATAAAAACCAAAAAACAGAGGACTTTATTGGAAAATATGAAGTTAATGATTATATTTTATATCGGTTCTTAGCTTGTGGTGATGATGAAAATAGGATTTCTTATTTAGTATCAAAAGCATTCAATTATTCTTTAGAGGAGGCTAATACTGCAACAAATAATTTCTTTAAAAGATTTTATACTGCCCAATTTAAACGACAAGCTCTACCTGATGGACCAAAGGTTTTAGATATTTCACTTTCTCCTCGTTCTGATTGGCGCATGCCATCAGACGTTAAGAGGTAATTATGGAAAGTATTGAGGGAATTTGTAAGGCAATAATTTTTGAATCGCAATCATCAACATACAAAGTTATAAAATGTCTAATAAAAAATAATGAAGAAATTCTAGTTGGAAATTTTCCAATAATGGAGCTTGAAGGAAGATATCGTTTTGAAGGTAAATATGTCTCAAATGAAAAGTATGGAGATCAATTTCAGGTTGAGTCATATAATGTTCTTGCTCATGATTCGAAATCGGGTTTAATTGATTATTTAGCAAGTGATAAGTTTAAAGGAATAGGAAAATCAACTGCTACTAAAATTGTTGATGCATTAGGTCTTGATGCAATTGATAAAATTAAACAAGATCCTAATTGCCTTGCTGGTATTAAAATTAGTAAAGCATTAAGAGATTCATTAAAAGATGAACTAATAAAAAGTGAAGAGCAAGAAGCTACGTATATTAAGCTTTACTCTTTTGGACTGACACAAAACATGGCTAAAAGAGTATATGATTTGTATTTGGATGATAGTGTAAAAAAAATTGAAGAAAATCCGTATATATTAATCAAGGATTTACAAGGCTTTGGGTTTTATAAATGTGACCTTTTGGCTAAAAATATTGGATTTTCTCTTCATAGTCCTTTAAGACTTAAGGAAGCAATGATTTTTACTCTTAATGAGGCATGTATTCAATATGGCTTTACTTATGTGACTAAATATCAGCTTGTAGCCTCAACTATGACATTATTAAACAAAAAGGAAACTGATAAAATCAAGGAAGAAGAGATTACAGTTATATTAAACGATTTGCTTGTGTCAAATCGTTTAGTATCTATAAATGAGCGTTTTTATCCTAAATATTTATATGATGCTGAAAAAAATACGCGTGAAAGATTAATTCAAATAAAGAATTTTAAACTTGATTTACCATCTAAAGATGATGCACTTAAATGGATTGCCATTTGTGAAGAAAAGCTTGGGTTTAATTTATTGTCATTGCAACGTGATGCTGTACTTAAATCAGTTACATCTAAAGTTTCAATTATTACTGGTGGTCCAGGAACCGGTAAAACAACAATTATAAAAGCTCTTTTAATGACAGAAGCTTTTTTAAGAAAATTAAATCCAGAAGATAAAGAATTTAGAAATAAAGTTTTATTACTTTCACCAACGGGAAAAGCATCTAAGCGTTTAGCCCAATCAGCTTTAATGGAGGCTCAAACAATTCACCATGCTTTAGGATATAGTGCAGATGGTTCCTTTTTGAAAACAAAGCTTGATACATTAAATGAAGAGCTTATTATTGTTGATGAGGCTTCTATGATTGATATTAATTTAATGAGTCATCTTGTAGATGCTTTAAAGGATAATGTAAAACTTATTCTTGTAGGTGATGTTAATCAGCTTCCAAGTGTTGGGCCTGGTAATGTTTTAAGTGAAATGATTTCTTCAAATTTATTTCAAACAACAACCTTAAAAGAAATTATGAGGCAAAAGGGTGATTCAAATATAATTAAGCTTTCCCAAATGATTTTAAATAAAAATCTTGATTTTAAGCTCTTTAATGAGCATAAGGAGGTATTCTTTTATCAAGCTGAGGGTCAAACGGTTCTTAAAAATATTGAAGATTTATTAAAACTATATCAAAAAAAAGGTGGTAATTTTGTTAAGGATATTCAAATTTTAGCACCGATGTATAGTGGTGTTTGTGGTATTGATAAAATAAATGAAATGATTCAGGAAAAATTTAATCCAAGCACTAATATGATTGTTGATAATGGTCGTGTTTTTAAAGAAAATGACAAGGTTTTGATGCTTCAAAATGATCCAACATTAGGCATAATGAATGGTGATGACGGTATAATTGTTTCAATTGAGCATCTTGAAAAAAAAGATTATATCCATATAAATTTTGGTGAAAAAATCGTTAGAATTGAAGGTAAAGATTTAGATAAAATAACCTTAGGTTATGCTATTAGTATTCATAAATCACAAGGATCAGAATATAAAAATGTTATTTTACCAATTGTCCCATCATTTCAAATTATGCTTAAACCTAATTTGATATATACAGCAGTTACTCGTGCAAAAGGCAAACTTATTATTTTAGGAAATAGCCAAACTTTAATTAATTCCTTGTACCAAAAAAATGATGTAAGACAAACTAGCTTATTTCAAAATGAAGAGCTTAAGAAAAAGGTAATTTATATAAATGATCCTTCAATTCCATTTGATACGCTAGGAGAACAAAATATGGAAAATGTTTCTCCGTATGATTTTATGTAAATTGTTAACAATAATATTGGTGATTAAATGAAACCAATATTTTATATGATGATTGGTGCAATGATTCCAGTTTGTGTCTATGAAATGTCAAAACAAAAGTGTTTTACAAATATGATTGAAAAAGCGTCTAAATTTGTAAACGATATGACTCAAAAGTGTGGATGTAATCAAAAAGAAGAAGCACCAAAATCAAAGGAAGCCCAGTAGTGGGCTTTTTTAATTTTATTTTTTAAAAATAATGATTTTATTTTAGTAAAAAAATTGCTATAATAAAACAAGTAGGATGTGGTATTTTGAAACAATATATTGATTTATGTAATTATATTTTAAATAATGGTGTAAAAAAGGATGATCGTACAGGAACAGGAACTATTTCTGTTTTTGGCTATCAAATGCGTTTTAATCTAGGAGAGGGGTTCCCCTTACTTACAACTAAAAAGGTTCATTTAAAGAGTATTATTCATGAGCTTTTATGGTTTATTAGTGGCTCAACAAATATTAAATATTTAGTTGACAATGATGTTAGAATTTGGAATGATTGGCCATATGATTTATATAAAAAATCTCCAGATTTTCAAGGTGAGACAATTGAGGAATTTGCTGCTAAAATTAAAGAAAGCGATGAGTTTGCTAAAAAGTATGGTAATTTAGGTCCTGTTTATGGTAAACAATGGCGTGATTTTAATGGCGTAGATCAGCTTAGTAATTTAATTGAGCAAATTAAAACTAATCCAAATAGTAGGCGTTTAATTATAAGTGCTTGGAATCCTGCTGAGGTTGATAAAATGGCATTACCTCCTTGTCACTCTTTTATGCAATTTTATGTAGCAGAAGGAAAGCTGTCTTGCCAACTTTATCAAAGAAGTGCGGATGTATTTTTAGGTGTTCCTTTTAATATCGCATCATATGCTCTTTTTACTATGATGATTGCTCAGGTATGTGGACTTGAACCTGGTGATTTTGTTCATACACTTGGCGATGCACATATTTATTTAAATCATTTAGACCAAGTTAATAAGCAAATTAAAAGAAGCTTAAGACCACTTCCTAAAATGGTAATTAATCCTAATGTAAAATCTATTTTTGATTTTAAATATGAAGATTTTACCCTTCTTAATTATAATCCGCATAGTGGAATTAAGGGAAAGGTAGCTGTATAATATGATATCAATGATTTGGGCTATGGATGAATCTAATTTAATAGGTAAGGATAATAAAATGCCTTGGCATATTAAAGAGGATTTAATTTATTATAAAAACACAACAAAAAATCATAATGTTTTAATGGGTTATAATAATTATTTATCAATGTGTGAGTATTATAAGGAAAGACCTTTTCCTTATTTTCATACATATGTTTTGACACATAATGAAATTAATGATTCAAGAGTTAGTAGAATAAATAAGCTAGAGGATGCTTTAAAAATTGATGATTTATTTATTGTTGGTGGAGCAAATGTTTATAAGCAATTTTTCCCTTTTGCTGATAAATTATATATATCATATATTAAAGGTGTTCATGAAGGTGATACCTATATAGATTTTCTTAATTTAGATGAGTTCGAACTTGAATCTTTGAAAGAGACTGAGCTTGTTAAATATACTATTTATAGAAGAAAGAAGTAATATTTATGTTATGTTGGATGATTATCCTTATTTTTGGTTTGGGATATGCCTATTTATTTACTTTTATTAGTGATAAGCTTTATTTTTTACCTTTATATCTTATGGGTGGTTTTTTAATATCACTAATTTTATTTGCAATTTTTATTTTGATTGTAATATGGACTGCTCCATTTACGAAACAAAATAATAAGCTAAAACACAAAATAATTTATCCTTTGGTTAAATTTGTTCATACTATATTAAAAATTAAAATTGAGGTTATAGGTCGCGAAAATATTCCAAATGATACTTTTGTTGTTTATAGTAATCATAAATCAATGCTTGATGTGACTATTTTATATCAAGCATATCATAAAATTTTAAGTGCTATTGCTAAAAATGATTTAGTAAATGTTCCGTTTTTATCAAGATTAATGAAAGGCCTTGGTGTTGTACCACTTGATCGCAACAATGACCGTGAGGGTGCTAGAAACATACTAGAAGCTATTAAAAGAGTTAAGGCAGGAAATAACTATTTAATCTTCCCCGAGGGTGGTGTTAAATCTCGCGAAACTGAGCATATGGTAGCCCTTCGTGCTGGAGCTTATAAGCTTGCAACAAAGCCTAAGGCAGTAATATCTCCCGTTTCAATTATTGGATCTAGTTTATTATCCCAAAATTGTCCTAAAAAGGGAACTAAAATTACGGTTGTTATCCATAAGCCAATAACTCCAGAAGAGTATCAGGGCTTAAGTACTAACGAGCTTGGAAGAAGAATTGCTAATATTGTTAATATGGGAATTGATGAAGAAAAGCCTAATACAATGTCACTTGATCAAATAAAACCAATATATTTAGGTGATGAAAATGATTAAGGAATTTAAAGGATTAATTTTATGTATTTGTAGTGCCGTAATTAACTTAATATCAGGATTTTTAATTATTATTGGTGCGTATAATCAAAACAAGATTTTGATTTATATCGCTCTTGTTGTATTAATTATTGGTATGCTTTTAATGATTTATGGTATTTTTTTAATTTATCAGAAATATAAGGTAGCAAAAGAAATATGAAATTTAAAAGAATTTATCTTGAGTTATCTAATTATTGCAACTTAAATTGCGTATTTTGTACACCTTCAAATAAAAACTCAAGGATGATTGATTTATCACTTGCACGTCGTGCAATAGATGAGGCTTCTTTTCTAACTAAGGAAATGTGCTTTCATGTTCTTGGTGAGCCTTTAATTTATCCTCGTTTTTTTGAACTTACTGATTATTTAACATCAAAAAAAATGAATTTAATGTTATCAACTAATACGCGCTTAATTGAAAAAAATAAAGCAGAGCTTTTAAAACGTGAGATTAAAACTTGGAATCTATCTCTTCATTCAATTTATGATATGAATAATAAGTTTGATTATATTATTAAATTACTTAATTTTATTGATTTATATCAGCATAATCATGAATCTGTTTTTCATTTAAGGTTATGGGCTGATTCAAATCAAACAATAAAAAAATCAAATGATGAAATAAAAAAAATATTGTTTACTTATTATGATTATAAAGGTGAAGACCTTAAAAGAATTAGACTTAAGGAAAGAATAATTTTATCATATGAAGAAGAATTTATATGGCCAAGTTTAAAGCTAGATTATAATCATGAAGGATATTGTCTTGGAGGTAAAACCCATATTGCCATTTTAGCGGATGGAAGAGTTGTAATGTGCTGTCTTGATGCTAATGGTGATACTTTAATTGGTAATATCAAAGAGAAATCGCTTCAAGAAATAATTGAGGATACTCCATATCAAACAGCTCGTAAATATTTTAGTGATAATAAATGCTATTTTGAATTATGTAAGCATTGCTCATATAAAGACAGGTGATTGAATGAAAACAGGTACTATTATTCTTTTAGTTTGTATTGTATTACTTATAGTTATTGTAGCAGTTATTGTCTTTGCTATTACTGCTCACAAAAAAACGATGAATAAACTCAATGAAAATATTTTCAATCTTTTATCCGATTTAATTTCAGATCAAGAAGCTAAGGTTGAAAAGACAACGGCATATGGCTTTCAATATAAAATTATTGAGAAAAATAGGATAACTTACGTATGTACAATTTATAATCCTAAGTGTAGTGAAATTTTGATTAATTCTAAAATTAAATGGCAAATAAAAGAAAATCCTACTGATGATTCTTTGGTTTTTATTGATAATATTGTAAAACCAATGATGTCGGAAATTAAGGATGATAAAGAGGTAAAAAAGCTTTTTATTATTTATCCTAATGCAAGACAACTAATGATAGCCACTAATGAATGTGAATATGCTTTTGTATATCCTAAAACTGATGTATATGGAGCAAGTGTTGTCACATATAATAGACTTTTATATACAAAAGATATTAAAAAAATGTAAATTTACTCCCTTTTTGTTATTATAATTAAATTTTAACAGCATTCGACAGCTTGATTAATTATAATAATGTTGTAAATAAGGGGGTATTTTTTTATGAATACAACTATTTCTGGAAAAATGCAGTATTTAGATGATTTAAAAATATTAATGTTAAATAATCTTCCTTATAATGACTGTTCTGATTTCCATATCAAAAAGACAGATGAGCTTTTAAATGTAATAAAAGAGCATAAGCCTTACATAAACAAAATAACTTTTTATCTTGTAAGCTCTTATAACAGTGGTGAAGCATCTTTTTTGTATGATAATGACGATATTTATTTTGTGATTTTTAATGTTGAATCATCGCTTGAATCAACTTATTTAAAAAAAGGAAATTCAATGATTTATAATATTAAAGCCAAACAACTTAATTTTAAAACAATTGAGGAAGAACAATTTTTTATTGATAAATATCCGCATAATTATGATTTAAAAACACATATCTTAGATGAAATTGATATGCTAATGTTAAGAAATATAAATGAAATTTATTTTAAGCATACCTTAGTTGATAAGGAAGAAGAATCACATGTTTTAGAGGTAAAAGGAAACTATATATCAAATAATCAAATAACAATTAATATTTATGATGTTACAAAAGAAGAGGCATTGATTTCAAAGGCGTTTCAAGCTGAAAAACTTCAAGCTTTAGGAAATATGTCGGGTGCAATAGCACATGAGCTTAATAATCAGCTTATGGCAATTGATGGTAATATTGAACTTTGTTATAAAAGTTTAAAAATTAAAGAAAATTCTTATCTAACTAAGGCATTAGAAGCATCATCAAACGCCTCTAATTTAATAAAAAGCTTGCTTTCTTATTCGGTAAAGGATGATATTTCTTTTGAAAAAATTTACATTGATGATTTATTTAAAGATATTGATAATAAAATTAATTTATCTGTTATAAAAGATGTAGATTTTATAAAAAATGTTAGAGATGATATGGCACGGGTTTATATTTACGGATCAAAATTACTTCTTGTAGAAGCTTTTGGAAATATAATTACTAATGCAATTGAATCCTTTAATAAAACTGATCATATTTTAATTATGAATAGCAAAGTGACCTACTTAAATACTTGTCCTAAGGATGCTATCAATTATCAAAATCATATTAGTGGTAAATTTTTACAAATTGATTTTATTGATAATGGCTGTGGAATTCCTTATGAGCTTTATAATCGTATATTTGATCCTTTTTTTACAACCAAAGATAAGTTTTCACGTTCTGGTTTAGGACTTACTCAGGCATTGGGTACAATAATAAAGCATAGTGGTATTTTAACATTAAAAAGTGCAATAAATAATGGTACAACAATTTCTGTTTATTTACCTTGTAAGGAAGAAAAAATGCAAATGTCATTTGATTTATTTGTAAATAAAACTAAAATTTTAGTTATTGATGATGATGAAATTGTTCGTCAGGTTTTGGAAATGCTTCTCAAGGATTTAGGTTATGAGGTTATTTCTTCAAGTGATCCATATGAGGCAATTTCGATTTTTGACTTAAATAAAGATTCAATTGACCTTGTAATCTCTGATATGATTATGCCCAAATTAAATGGTAAGGAATTATTTTATCGCATAAAAGAAATAAAAAAGAATTTAAGGTTTATTTTACTTAGTGGATATACTAAAAATAACGTTGATGAAAAATTTTTAAATGATATTGATTTATTTTTAGAAAAGCCTATCAGGAAAGATGTTTTGGAAAAAGAAATCAAAAAATGTCTTAAATAACTTTATAAATAAAACACTTTAGAGTATAATAGCATAAGGTGATTAGTGTGTTTACAAATAAGGATGAAGCAATTTATTATATCGAAAATATTAAACGAAAAGAAAAAAGAACAAATTTAAATCGAATGCAAGAAGCGTTAAATATGCTTGGTAATCCCCAAAATGCATATAAGGTTATCCATGTAGCTGGAACTAATGGAAAGGGTAGCACGGTAGCTTATTTGACTAATATTTTATGTGAGGCAGGATTTAATGTTGGATCATTTATTTCACCTTATGTGATTACATTTAATGAGCGAATAATGTATAATTTAAATTATATTTCGGATGATGATTTACTTAAATATGCAAATATTATATATGATATAAAACAAGAACTTGAAAAAAAGGATGAAGTAATAACATTTTTTGAATTTATTACTTTAATGGGACTTTTATATTTTAAAGATAAAAAGGTTGACTATGCCGTGATTGAAGTAGGACTTGGAGGAATATTAGACGCGACTAATATTTTCTCTCATGCTACAAGAATTATTACTAATATTGGCTTTGATCATATGAATGCACTTGGAAATACTTTAAGTGAAATTGCCTTAAAAAAATTGGGCATTTTGCATCAAAATGAAAATTTAATTACAGCTGTTGATTCATCGTTACTTGATGAGTTTAAATCTTATAGTAATAATTTAAATTCTAAGCTTTACTGGGTAAATCAAAATGTAAATGATATTAAAGAAACATTTAATGGTGTAACATTTATATATAAAAATATCGTTTATCAAACCCCTCTTTTGGGTATTTTTCAAGCCTATAACGCTGCTTTGGCTATTGAAGCTTTAAGCTTATGTGAGCCTAATATTTCTAAGGAAATAATTCAAAAAGGACTTGATAAAACTATTTGGCCTGGAAGACTTCAGGTTATAAGAAAAAATCCAACTATTATAATTGATGGGGGACATAATATACATGGAATAGATGCAGTTGTAAAATCAATTAAAGGTCTAACAAATAAAAAAATCCATGTTTTATTTACGGCTTTAAAGGATAAAGAAATTGATAAAATGCTTTCGTCACTTGATGAAATTGCACTTGATTATATTTTTACAACTATAAATGATACAAGAGCTTCAAGTATAGATGATATTTTAAGGTTTAATAAAAAAACATATAAAGCTATACCGGATTATAAAGAAGCTCTTAGATATATTACTGATAAATACGGTTCTAATGATATTGTTTTAATAACAGGATCACTTCATTTTATCTCTTTAGTAATAAATTTTTACAAAAATTGAAAAAAAATTAAAAAAAATAGCATTTTTTGACTATTTATTATAATGGGTGATAAAAATGTTAATTAAAGAAATAAAGAAAGAAAATCGACCAATCGAAAAAATGTTAAGGTTTGGACCGGAGGCTTTAACTAATGAGGAATTGCTTGCTATTTTAATAAATACAGGTACAAAGAATAAATCTAGCTTAGATATAAGCTACGATATTATTAATAGTGTTTCTAGTTTGGCCGATATTTTAAGCTTGTCATTGGATGAACTTCAAAAATTTGAAGGAATTAAAGAAACGAAAGCATGTCGAATTGAGGCCTCATTTGAGCTTACAAGGAGGCTTTTAGCACACAAAGGAAGTAAAATTCAAATTATTACGACTTTTGATAGTGTTAAAATTTGCTATCCACGTCTAGCACATTTGAAACAAGAAAAGCTATTAGTATTATTTGTTGACGCTAAATGTAATTTGATTTCAACCAAAATTTATGATGGTGAGGTTGGAAGTGTTTTTGTACCACAAAATCTGGTTTTGAGGGAAGCCTTGCTTAATAATGCACGAGGGATTATTTTGGCTCATAATCATCCTTCTGGAGACCCTACTCCATCAAGAGCTGACTATGAAAGTACTGTAAGCCTTGATAATGCTTTGAAATTGTTAAATCTTATTTTATTTGATCATATTGTTATTGGTGATAATTCATTCTATTCAATTGTAGAGGATAAACACTATCATTATAATTTAAATGATGCATAAGATTATTTGGTGATATTATGAAAAAATATCGAATAATAGTTTCATCTATAATCTTACTTATAGTAATTATTATAAGATTATTCTTTAAAAATGTATTCTTGAAAATAAAAAAGGTTTTTCTTTTAGAACTATCTTTATTAAATTTATTTTATAATTTAGTTGGTGTTAATTTTCTTACAAAAGAAGTTGCTAAAACAAATATTATTTATTGTAAGAACTATGTTTTATATAATGAAGGCTACCTTGTTTATACGTTGAATAATACTATTTGCCTTCCCTTTGAGGGTATTGTTAGTAAAAGGACAAAAAATTCTATTACAGTTGATGTTGGGTCTAATATCTTATTTACAATTGAAGATGTTAAACCTAATTTGCATTTATATGAAAAAATTAATCCTGATACAATAATTGCATATGCCTCATCATACATTATTTATGCTAACGAAAAAAATAATATTTCTTATTTAAATTATAAGGTGAGTTATGAGGTTATTTAAAGGAATCATAGGTCTTGTTTTTATTTTTCTTGCCATAATATTTGTATATGATATTAGGTTTGCCATAATTTTTGTTTCATCTTATATATTTCATGAGCTTTGGCATTTAATATTAATTAAATCCTTTCATTTTAAGGTTGAAGAAATTCATTTAATTCCTTTTGGTGGTCAAATCAAAATGAATTGTAAAAAAAATCATTCTCCATTGATTGATGCTTTTATTTATTTAGCTGGTCCTTTAGGCAATGCAATTCTATTAGTTCTTAGTTTTATTATTAAGAGCGATAATTTAAAAATGATAAATTTAATTCTTTTTCTTTTTAATCTTATGCCTATAATGCCCCTTGATGGTTTTTATATTTTAGTTAATTTTTTAGCTTTAAAATTGCCATATTTTTATGCCTTAAAGATTTGTCTTATTATTTCGATAGTATTTGCATCAGGCCTTTTAATTTTAGCACCATTTATTAATTATTGCTTTTTAATTCTTGCAGGATATATGCTTTTCATTTCTCTTAATGAATTTATATCAAGTAATTTTTATAAAGGACTGCTGCTAGAAAGAATAGTCGATGAGTCAAATAATAATCCTAATAAGGAAATAAAGCCAACAATTAGACTTAAAAAAATGCTTTATAAAGGGTATAATACATATTTTAAATTAGATGGAGAAATATATTTTGATAAATCTTTTTTAAAAAATAATTGTAAGTCAAACATAAGTAAAGTATAATTAAAAGAGATTAGGGTGTGATATTATGCGTATAAATGCTGGAAAATATAGAAATCACAATATTGAAATGACAAATCTTGAAACAACAAGAGAAACAAGTGACAAAGTTCGTCAAGCAATATTTAATTTAATTGGCCAATTTTTTGATGGTGAAGTTGTCCTTGATTTGTTTGCGGGTTCAGGTGCAATGGGTTTAGAAGCAATTTCAAGAGGAGCTTTTGAAGCATATTTTAATGATATAAATAAGCAGGCTATAGAAACAGTAAAAAGAAATGCTTTAAAACTTAAGGTTTTAGAACAATGTGATTTAAAAAATATGGATTTTAAGGATTATTTAACTTCAATTAATCGTCCTTTTGATATTATTTTTCTAGATCCACCTTATAAGATGAATAATGTAGATGAAATTCTTTCATTAATATACCAATATAAGTTATTGAAGTCCAAAGGAATAATTGCATTTGAAATGGAAAGTCAAACAAATCCAGATAGTAAATATTATAAAATCATAAAAGATCGTTCTTATGGAATTAAAAGAGTAGTTATTTATAAAGAGGAAATTTAAATGGATTATAAAGCAGAAATCAAGAAAAAATTATTAAAAGAATATAAATCATTAAAAAGAAGATTTTTTAAAAATCAGTTTTCTCATTCTAAAGTTATTACTTTAAAGTTTGAAAAGAAAAAGTATATGGTTATTATTGATCCAGGTTTTGGACTTACAATTTTGCTTAAGGATGATGATATAAAAGTTTTAAAATATTTACTTAATAAAGACTTTTACGATTTTGGTATTGCTTTTTCATATTATTTTATCGGAGATATAATGACATTCCAAGATAATGATTATAAATTAAATGTATATCGAAAAAGAATTGATTCTTATTTTGAAGAGCCATCTTTAAGAGAACTTTCGGATCTAAGTCGTGTAGTAGATGCTTTATACCCTACTTTAAAATATTATAATGATAATTTTACAGCAGTTGAACAAAATGTAGAATTTGTTATATCATTTGATGATGATAATCAAGAAGTAAGTATAAATGCCTATAATTTCCCAAATTATAATTTCTATCATTGGAAATTCAAAACTAATAATCAAATTAAAGAAATCCCAGATGATAAATCTTTAGTGTTAATTGATATGTTTACAATTGAATTGCCTATTTTTTCAACTGATAGAAAAAAGCTAATTAATCCTTATATATTAACTTTATATTGTGAAAACACACATAGTAGAAGGTTTTATTTGATTCCTTATGAGAAAAAGGAAGCATATGAAAAGGCGATTGAAATTTTAAATTCTAATGTTATTGGGAGTAAACTGTGTATTACAAATGCACTTTTATATCAGGCCATTAGTTGTATAAATAATTCACATTACGATATTACTTTTGAGCCACTTCAATATTATCGGGTAAGTGAGATTTATACGATTGAATATAATTTTTATAACGAATATGCGTCTAAGGATCATTTTTTTGTTGATTATGATATATTAGCTTCATTTTTTGATAATCTTAATAAATGCTATGAGTTTATTGATGATAACTTCGATGGCGAAGACTATGATGAATCGTTATTTAAAAGTCTAAATCCAAAAATGTATGATTTTTTTATTAAATTTGTTGTAACACAAGATGAAAATTTTATTTTTTTTGAATCATGTCTTTTAAATAATCAATTATTCGGAAATTTATATCCTTATCGTGAACTTATTGAATCTGATGATGAAGATGGTAAAGAGACTAATAATGATAATGAAGATTTTGAAATTACAGAAAATTCTTTAGCTTCATAATTTAATTATAAATTTTGTTTATTAATAGCCTTGTCCTTTACTTTTTTTAAAACTTTTGCTATAATCAAATTATACGAAAATGATGATAAAAGAAGTAACTATTAAGGTATTTAAAGCGAGAACTAGATGGTGAAAGAGTTCAATATTAAAATAGTGAGACACTTTTTGAGTGATTATGAGAATAATTCGTACCAGGCGTTAACGGTTTGAGCTAGTTTTAATTTACTAGAATTAAGGTGGTACCACGGCATTTCGTCCTTATAGTTTATAATTATAAGGATTTTTTGTTTTTTGGAGGGATATTTTGAAAACAGATTTACCAATAATTAAAGGTAAAGGATTTATAATGGATGAGCTTAAGGAATCTGATTATCTTGAGTATTATTTCATGACTTGTTCCTTCGATAATACAAAATATTTATCTTTTGGACCAATTAATTCAATAAATGAAGCTCGTATAACTCTAAATTGTTTTTATTTAAATAGAAAATCACTTGGTTTACCTAGTGTCTATGCTATTAGAAAAAAACTTGGAGGAGAAATGATTGGGCTTATTGAATACCATACGTATTATTATAATACTAATTGTGCTGAACTTGGTTTTATGCTAAGAGAAGACTTTCAACATAAAGGAATTATGCATAAAGCTTTGAAGGAAATGATTAGAATTGGCTTTCAATATTTAAACTTATCTAAAATTTTAGTTAGTTATGTTGATATTAATTATGCATCAAAAAAACTAATTGAAGACCTAGGCTTTAAATATGAAAGCACAAGATATGGTGCATTTATAACTCATGATACGCATGAAAAAAGAAATATCATTTATTGTAGTATTTATTTAGAAGAATATGAGGTGATGCTTAAAGATGAAGATTGATTCATGGTATCGCAAAATAATGGATATGATGATAAGAATATCACATCTTTATGGACTTGAAGAGTATTTCTTTGAAAAAATATTAAAAGGCTTTACCTTTAAATATGAAAAATCGGATATTAAATATTTAGTGCTTTGGAATGAATGTTATGCAAATAAAGAACTCGAAATGCTTTTAAATGCTTTTTCTAAAGGTTTAAATCTTAAGCTTCAAATAGTTGATGATAAAATCACTTATGAAAATGAAGTATTAGGAGAAATGTTTTCTAATTCATTTTCTTTGTCTTTGAAAAAAATTATTTTAATCATTAAATTGCAAAATAGAGATTTAACGACTAAACCATTTACACATTTATATATGATTGTAAGTGACAAGATGCAAACACAGTTAGCTTTAAGAGCAATAAATATTTGTCGTCTTGGTGGTTTAATTTCCTATTTCGATTTTTCAAATTCAATTGAAAATTCTGTTATGAAGGCAGAAAGCTTAAATAGTCTATTTATTGCTAATGTGAATGGCGAAAATGTAACAGTTTTAAACACTCAAACAGGCAATGAAGAAGAAATAAATATTAATGAAATATATCCTTACGTTATTTCCTATGTTAGAGGAAAATCAAAATGTAGCAGTTGTAAGGATAAGGAGGAATAATTATATGAAACGTGTTATGCTAAAAGATATTAAACTTGGTGAGGTAAATCATGTTGCAGGATTTGTTGAAACAATTCGTAATAAAAAAGCAATGTGTTTTATTGTTTTAAGGGATATTTCTGGTAAGCTTCAGCTTACAATTGAAAAGGAAAAACATCCTGAACTTTCAGACACTCTTGACAAGATCACCGTTGATTCTGTCATTGAGGCTACCGGTCTTATTTTAAAGAGTGAATATGTTAAATTGAACGGAATGGAAATGTATCCTGATACAATTACAATTGATAGTATCGCTTCTCCATCTCCTATTGTCGCACCTAAGGGTGAAGAGACAAATATTGATCTTCGTCTTGACTATCGTTGGATTGATCTTCGTACAGATAAAAATACATTAATGTTTAAGGTTCAATCATATTTTACATCTAAGTGTCGTGAGTTTTTAATTAATAATGATTTTATTGAGATTCATTCACCAAAATTACAAGGTGCTGAATCTGAATCTGGTGCTGGTGTATTTAAGGTCGATTATTTTGACCGTAATGCATATTTAGCTCAATCTCCACAATTCTATAAACAAATGGCAATGGCTGCTGGCTTTGAAAGAATATTTGAATCTGGCCCTGTTTTCCGTGCTGAGAAGTTTGCATCACGTAAGCACGCAACTGAATTTACTGGCTTTGATCTTGAATTTTCATACATTGAATCTTATGAAGATGTAATGGAAATGGAAGAAAATATGCTTCATTATGCACTTAAGGCTTGCCATGATAAGTATAATGAAGAGGTTAAGAATATTTTTGGTATTGAAATTGTTGTACCTACTCTTCCTTTCCCACGTATTGATCTTCATGATTTATATAATGAACTTGAAGCTCGTTATGGCTATAAGGTTCCTGAATCAGAAAAAGGTGACCTTACTACTGAAGGTGAAAGAATGTGTGCTAAATTCTCTCTTGAAAAATACGGTCATGAATTCTTATTTGTAACAGGTTATAGTGCTGAATGTAGAGCATTCTATCATATGCGTGATGAACATGGAGTACCATGTGGCTATGATTTGATTTGGAAAGGCTGCGAAATTACAACTGGTGCTCAAAGAGAGCATAGATATGACATTCTTTGTAAGCAAGCTAAAGAAAAGGGACTTGATGAGGATGTTAAATTCTATCTAGATTTCTTTAAGTATGGTTGTCCTCCTCATGGTGGCTTTGGTATTGGACTTGACCGTATTACAATGATTTTATTCAATCTTGGTATTAAAGACGCTATGTTTATCTTCCGTGGTCCAGATCGTTTAAATCCATAATTGAGGTCTAAAATGCGAAATAATATTTCTTGGGATGAATATTTTATGGGAGTTGCCTTACTTTCTAGTCAAAGGAGTAAGGACCCACACACTAAAGTTGGTGCTTGTATTGTCAATGAAGATAAAAGAATTGTAGGAATTGGTTATAATGGAATGCCTTATGGATGTGATGATAAGGTTTATCCTTGGGATAATGACAAAAAGGCTGACTCATTAGATACTAAATATCCTTATGTTGTTCATGCTGAGCCAAATGCTATTTTAAATTCGACATCTAATTTGAAGGGCTCTACCTTATATGTAACTTTATTTCCTTGTAATGAATGTGCAAAGCTTGTTATTCAAAGTGGAATTAAACATATAATTTACATGGATGATAAATATCATGATACACCATCAAGTATCGCATCAAGAAGAATGTTTGATAGTGCAAATGTCTCATATACAAAGATGAATCCAATCGAGGTTTTCCTTAAATGCGATTAATCTCTAAAAAGATATGGATAATTTCATTTATTTTATTAATCCCCTATGTCTTTATTTATGTTATATGTTTTCATAGAACAGATAAAGAGGCTTTAATGCCCGGGGGATTATCCAATGTCAATTCATTAATTGAGATTGATTCTGATAATAAAGAAGAAGGATCATTTAATAGCATTTATGTATTAACATTTCCAAATACAACTATTTTACAAAATTGGCTTCTTGGTATTTCAAATGATACTGATACAAGTGATTATTCAGCTTATAATCACCTAACAAGCAAAGAGGAAAGGACAATGGGTTCAATTTCTCACGACTCTTCTGTTATGTATTCTTTAATTTATGCGTATAAAGAAGCTGCTAAGATAGATTCTAATGTCAAATTAGATTATAAACTATCAGGCATTAAAGTTTATTATCGTTCGGTAAATTCTTTATTTAGAGTTGGAGATTTTATTTACAAGATTAATGATTTTGACGTTAATAATGATATAGAAAATTTTGTAAATGCTTATAATACGAAAAAAACAGGTGATTTATTTTATATAATACGTGATGGAGAAGAAAAGTGTATTACCTATCAAAATTTTACGGATGATAACTGGTATACTTTTTATGCTTATTATGATATTAATTATACTACAGCAAGTCCTAGAATAAAGGTAAATTCTGCTACGTCTGGTGGTCCATCGGCAGGTTTACTACAAACCTTATCTATTTTTAATCGCTTAACCACAAATGATTATACTATGGGGCTTAAAATTGCTGGTACAGGTACAATTGATGTTAGTGGCAATGTAGGAGCTATTGGAGCTATTAAACAAAAGGTTATTACTGCAAGTAATAATAACGCTGACATTTTCTTTTGTCCTAAAGCTAATAGTGAAGAAGGAAAATCTGCATATGATTCTTTAAGTTCAAGTAAAAGGAAGAAAATGAAGTTTGTTATTGTTGAAAAATTCTCTGACGCTACAAATTATTTAAAGGAGTTATATGAAGCTACAAACTAAAATTAAGCAAAATAGAAAAGAATATTTAACTGAACTTATAAAACTTCCTTCTAAATTGCGTTTTGAAATATATTTAATATCATTACTTTTTACTTTGTTTTTTATAAGTGCACCTGTTGCAATAATAATTAATTTATATTTATTTGTTGATTATTTTAATTTAGTTTCATTAGGTGTATCTATTATCTTATTTTTAGCCTTTAATATTTATTATTTAATTTTCTTTAGCATACTAAAAAGAAAATTCGAGCATAAATTTTCTTTTAAATATCTTATAATTGATAATATTATTAGAAGCTTTTTGTTATCAACTTTATTATTTTTTATTATTATATTTATTATAAAGGGGCTGGTCATTTGATAGCAATAATTATCGGTGTAATAGTAACAATATTAGACCAAATAACTAAAATAATTGTTCAAAATGTAAAACCAACAGGTTCGAAAAATCCTGGCTTTATTGATTTTAGATTAACCTATAATCAAGGTGCAGCTTTTTCATTTATGGACAATAATACTTTATTTTTAGCAATTTTGAGCTTAGTTGCAAGTGCTTTAATTATCTATATTATTTTAAAATATATACCTTTTAAAACTAAAAAGCTTCTTCATATTTCAATGGGTTTAATTTTAGGTGGCTGTGTTGGTAATTTAATTGATCGTTTTATGACTGTCTTTAAATGGCGAAAAGGTGTTATTGATTTTATTGATGTTTATTTAGGTTCATGGCATTTTCCGGGAACGTTTAACGTAGCAGATTTCTTTTTAGTAACTGGGGTATGCCTAATTATATTAGATATAATCATAGATGAAATAAAAAATCGTAAAAGTACTATTAAAGCCAAGGAACGTTTAAGTGGTGATGATAATGAAAATAATAGTAAATAAAGATATTGAAGGCGAACGTTTAGATAAAGCCGCAGCTTTAAAATCTGGTATTTCTCGTGGAATTATTCAAGAAATGATTGATGATGGTCATGTTTTAGTAAATGGTAAAAGTGAAAAAAATAAATATATTTTAAAACAAAATGATTCTATTGAAATTATTAGACGAAAGCCTAAATCTTTAGAACTTGAAGCTAAGGATTTAAATATTGAAGTAGTATATGAAGATGAAGATGTAGCTGTCGTTTATAAGCCTGAAGGAATGGTTGTTCATCCTGCAAATGGTAATAATGAAGGAACTCTAGTTAATGGCCTTTTATATGAGATGGATTTAAATGATACTATAAATGATGTAAAAAGACCTGGTATTGTTCACCGAATTGATAAGGATACATCTGGTCTTTTGATGATTGCAAAAAATGATTTAGCTTTAAAAAGTTTATCATCTCAACTAAAAGAACATTCGTGTAATAGAATATATGTGGCTTTAGTTTATGGTGAAATTGCCGAAAATAAAGGAAGAATTGAAGCGCCTATTGGACGTGATCCTCAAGATAGAAAGAAAATGGCAATTGTTGCTGGTGGCAAAGAAGCTGTTACAAATTTTAAGGTTTTAGAAAGATTCAAAGGCTTTACTTTAATTGAATGTAAGCTTGAAACTGGACGTACCCATCAAATTAGAGTTCATATGAAATATATTGGACATCCTCTCGTAGGCGATAAAGTGTATGGTCCAAAGCGTATTATTGGTGATACAGGACAATTTTTACATGCTAAAACAATAGGCTTTAAACATCCTAGAACAGGAAAATATATGGAATTTTCACATGAATTACCTTCTTATTTTATAGATAAATTAACAGAATTAAGGCAAAAATAAGTGCTATGATAAAACTAACTTTTAAGTTGGTTTTATCATAGCTTTTTTTATAATACTCAGAAATTCAAACAGAAGTATGGGTTTTATTACAAAAAGAGGTTCATAAGAAAAAAAAATAATAGATCTAATAATCATATATAATCTTTATATGATAATGATAAAAAGAGGCCGTAATAAACCTCTTTCAATAAGTAAGTTTCACAGCCTCTTTAATTCTTTTTACGAATAATATTACGTCTTTCAAGTTGATATATAATTTTTTCTTTTTCCTTTAATTTTTTTAAATTTTTTTGATATCCTTCAATTAGCTCAGCTTTTTTCTTTTTTTGAAATAAAGATTCATTATCATAATTTGAATTTTTTTGATCTAATGATTGATTTTTTTGAGCATAATCATTTTTAATAGTTTCTTCATTTTGTTTTGCAAGCTTAGTTAACAAAATTTTTTCTTTTTTAAGCTTTAAAACATAATCTTCTTGCTTTTTTATATTATCCTTTTCAATTAAACTATATTTTTTTTCAAGTAAATTTAAATTTATTGCAAAATTTCTTTTCATATTAGTATTATCTTTGATTATGGTACTAATAATATGATTACTATTTTGGTCACAAGCATTAAAAATATCAAAATATTTTTGCTTATTTTTCATCAAAGAAGAATGAGTTTCTTTATTAATAGCTTTAAATCTTGATTCATTCGCATTTAATTTTGCTAAATAATTAAGCTCAATATCATTTAATCTACAAGTGTGTCGCTCTGATTCAAATCTATAGTTTTCGTTATTTGCAATTATTTTTCGTTCAAGATCATGAATATTTTTTTCAGACCTTTTTTTACGATCCTGTTCAATTGCTTGATTTCTTTGAATATCATTTTTGAAAACTAAATTAATACTTTTGGCTTCATTAAAGTAGAAGTTTGAAATTATATTCATCATTTTTGGATATAAGTTTTCAATGTTTGAATTTAAAATGTTTTTAAGCTTTATATAGTTTTTATTAAAATCTTTATAAATAACAAGTAAATCAAATTTAAAGATATTATTTGCATTATTAAGATTAGAGTTGATTTTGTCAATTAACATATTAGCTTTAATGATGGTTTGATTATTAATAATAAAATCGGCATTTTTAATAGTATTAATTTTGTCAAGTTCTAGTTTTTTTAAAGCTTCAATTCGTTTTAATTTATACTCTAGTTTAATTTTTGCCTCGTTAACATTATTGCTCATGTTAATAATTTTATTACTATTTTTAATTAATACCTTAGATTGCTCTTTGATTTTATGTTTTTCTGCAATACTAGTATCTTTAATTAATTCATCATTTGCTGACAATCTAGCATAAATTTCTGTAAGCTGTCTATCATAATCACTTAAAGTTTTTAAAGCTTTAATATAGTTATCATTTATAGATTCAGTTTGTTTGTTATATTTTTCGTTAATTAAAGTTATTTCTTTATCATATTTATTTCCAGCTTCAAAGGCAACTCTATCATTGATTACTTTGCAAATTAAAGATAAGAGATTATCATTAAGAGTAATTATGAAGTGAAGAAATTCATTAATAATGGCATTTAAAACTTTCACATATGCTTCACAATTTGTTAAATGATTTTTTAAATAGTTAGAAGTAGAAAGAACCATATCTAAAATAATATTTTTGTAATTTTTTTCAATATCTGAAATAATTTTTAAAAGTATTTGTAGCAATGAATTATCATAATTTAATTTCTTTAAATTAAGATTATTCTTTTGATTAATTCGTCCTAAATGGGCTTCATTATTTAATTTTTCGATATTATCAAGATATGTATTTGTTTCTTGTTTTTTAATTAAATCTGAATGCTTAATATAATATTGTCTAGAACTTTCGTTAAATTGTTTATCTTCGTTTAAAGTATTTAGGTTTTTTTCAAATAAAGACGTAGAATTGGCTTTTAAGAAGCTATGCTCATTATTACATAATTGAATTTTATGATTTATTAGTTCATTGTTATATTTTACTAAATATTTATTTTTTTCAATATTAAGTATGGCTTTTAAGTCATTAAGTTTACGTTTATTTTCATCGATTTGCTTATGTATTTCATTATTCATTTTATTGACTTCAATTGAATGCATTTTATAATTTGCTTGGTTTTTAGCTTTTAACTTTAAAAGAGACATACTTTGATTTCTTAGGTTTTCCCATATTTGCAATGAATTAATAATTTTGGCTTTATTAATATCAAAAATAAGTCTTTCATTATTAACCTCTTTACTTAAATTATTATCAAGTTTTGCATTATAGCGTTCGTTTTCATTTCTTGCGAAATCAATTTCTAAGCTTGCAACATATTTTTCATATTCTTCATCAAGTTCAATTAGAGCTAATTTATATTTTCTTTGACTATCAAGGAGATATTTCCTAGCTTTTAAATAATTTATTTTATGCTTATATTCAGTTTCATAAAATGTTACATCAATTTTTTTATTTTTATCGAAAAGAAGGAAAGTGTTATATTCTCTTTTTAATTTCCTTTTATATCCTTGATGATGTAATGATTCAGAATTTGATTTAATTAATTTTAAGGCATTATTATATTTTTTTTCTTTATAAAATCTTTCAAGAGCTTGTTCTTGATAAAATTGTTCCATTTTAGCATTATATTTTAGTGTAATTTTGTCAATATCATCATCAATAACTTGAAATAGGTCTTGAAGCTCGAGGGATAAATTTTGTTTTATTTTATTGTATTTTTCAGTAATAATGTTAATACTATTTTTCAATGCATCAAGTTCAATTTTGCTTTGAATTTCGTTAAGCTTTCTAATTTCTGCGTATTTTGCAGAAATTTCATTTATTTTTTGATTAAGTTCAACCTCTTTTTTGTAAATAAGAGAATCATTTCTTTTTTTTCTTGATGTAATTTCATCAGTTAAATTTAAAATTGATTGTTTTGAAGTTTGAAGTTGAAAATCAAATTGCTCTAATTCTTTAGTGTGCATATCATTGATAATATAAATTTCTTTTGATATTTTTGCATGATTAATATTATTATTGTCATTACATTGTTTGGCAAATTCATCTTTAGCTATGTTATAATGCTTTGTAATATCAGGCGAGTAGGAAGTGTATCCTAGATTAATAAGATTTTTGTCAATATCAATATTGTTTAAAATATCTCTATTTTTAGTAACCAAGCGAAAGTCTTGATTATTAAGTATTTCGTTTGCTTCAGTTAAATCTTTGCTTTTATTATTTAAATCGTCCGTTATTGAATCAATATTATAATGTAAAACTTGATAGTACATGTTTTTAGAAGAATTAAGTTTTTCTTGAATTTCTTCAAGATTATTACGATATTCCTTTAATGTATGCACAATTTTTTGATTTGTATCATCGAATATATTTGAAAAACTATTTAATTTTATCATCGTTTCTTTGTATATTTTTGTTTGATCAAAATCTAATAAATTACATTGGTCCTTATCAGTGAGGGAAGATATGTATTTATTAAGATTTAAATGAAATTCATTTATTATATCGTCAAAATCCATAATATTCCTCCAATTGAAAAAATCTTAATTATATTATATAATTACTTGAAATTAATGTCAAAAGAAAATAGGTGTTATAATGCGATGTAATTTATGTGATTTCTTACTTCTTGATGATGATAAGCTTTTCGTTTGCCCAAATTGTGGTTTAAAAATTAAAAAAAATATTCCTTTTGAGCTTGAAGAAAAAGAAAGATATTTAGCTCATAAATATGATAATAACTATCAAGATTATATGTATAAGCTTACTAATTTTATTGATTTTAAAGACTACGAAATTTTAGATTTCGGGTGTGGTCAATATCCTGTTTTAGATAAACTTTATCCAACAGCACGTTTTACTTATTATGATTATTATTTTTATCCTTCTAAAGAATATGACACAAGAAGATATGATATCATTCTTTTAATAGAGGTTATTGAGCATATCAGTGATGTTAAAGGAACACTAGATAAATTGATTTCACTTCTAAAAAGTAATGGACTAATTTATATTCATACAAAATTATATGATGAAAAAACTGATTTTAAAACTTGGTGGTATCAAAGAGATATAACTCATATTTCCTTTTTTCATTTAAATACATTTAGATATATTGCCAAGAAATATAATTTAAAATTAGAACAAATTAATGACTTTATTGTTTTAAAAAAAATTTGATTGAATATAATTAATTGGTGATATTTTTGATAATTCATATTGTACGTGAGCATGAAAGACTTCAAGATATTTTAAAAAATTATAATGTTGAAATAGATGATTTGAAAACAAATAATCTTCATATTACAGATTTTAATCATCTCACTCCAGGAACAAAATTAAGAATTCCAAATTTGAATCAGGAAACAATTCAAATCTTAAATGAAGTAGAACCACTTGTTTCAAATTATTATAAGCCTGATTTTGATGAAAGTAATATTAAAAATGATGGCAAAAAAGTAGACGTTAGCGACACTAGTGAGCCTAAAATTAAACCAAGAGGTTTTAATCTTTTCCCACCAAAAGGATTTAATAATCCCTTTAGAGGCCAAATTTATCCTCATTTTATAAAAAAGAAAAAAAGTGATAATTAGTATGGGTTTTTACTCCTGTTTGTGATAAAATATTGACACGAGGAGTGAAAAATATGAGTTATATTGAAAATTATAATCAATGGAAGGAATATAAAAATTTAGATTCTAATTTAAAAAAAGAATTAGAAAGTTTATCAGAAGCTGAACTTGAGGATGCTTTTTATATGGATCTTGAATTCGGTACAGGTGGTTTAAGAGGAATTTTAGGCGTTGGTACTAACCGTATGAATATATATACTGTACGTCGTGCTACGAAGGCTTTTGGTACATATTTATTATCTAAGTCAAAGGCTAAAGAAAGAGGAATATGTATTTCTCATGATAATAGATATATGTCACGTGAGTTTGCCATAACTAGTGCCAAGGTTTTAACAAAGATGGGTTTTAGAGTTTATTTATTTGAAGATTTAAGACCTACGCCTGAACTATCATATAGTGTAAGGAGTAAGCATGCAATTGCTGGTATTATGATTACTGCATCTCATAATCCTAAGGAATATAATGGTTATAAAATTTATGATGAGTATGGTTGTCAGCTTCTTCCTGATGAGGCAAATAAAGTAATTGATGAAATAGCAAAAATTAAAGATATTTTCTCAGTTGAAGAATCTGATAATATGAATAATATTGAAATTATGGGACAAAAAATGGATAAAGAATATGTTGATAACATTAAGACTATTTGCTTAAATCCTAACCTACCCAAAAATTTTAAGGTTACATATACACCACTTCATGGAACCGGTCAGGTATTTTTTCCTAATGTGCTAAAAGATTTAGGGTATGATATTAATCCTGTTATGTGTCAAATGACTAAAGATCCTGATTTTAGCGGTGTTAAGACCTCAAATCCTGAAAATAAGGAAGCTTATGATGAATCGATTACATATGCAAAGGAAATTGGTGCTAAATTATGTCTTGCAACTGATCCTGATGCTGACCGTCTAGGCGTTGCTGTTCTACATAATGGCGAATATATTCTATTAACTGGTAATCAAAGTGCAACTGTTATTTTTAATTATATTGTAAATGAGCATTTAAAACGTCATGAAGATTTATCAAATGATTATTTATTTACAACGGTTGTATCAGGAAGATTATGTACTTTAATTGCTAAAAGACATGGTATTAAGGTTGAAACAACACTAACAGGCTTTAAATATATCGGTGATAAAGCTCGTCAAATAGAAGGTAAAGGTCATTATCTTTTTGGTTATGAGGAATCTTATGGCTGTTTAATTAAAGATAGTGTTCGTGATAAGGATTCCTTACAGGCTTGTATAATGCTTTGTGAGGCAGCTGCTTATTACTATACACAAGGTAAAGATTTATATGATGTTTTACTTGATATCTATAAAGAATATGGGTATACAATTGAAGATATTTCTAATATTGGTCTAAAGGGTATTGAAGGTAAAAAGAAGATAAATCAGATTATGGATTACTTTAGAAATAATGAAATTTCATTAAATAATTATGAAATTCTTGTAAAAGAGGATATGAAGCTTGGTACAATTTATAATTTAAAGACAAAAGAAACACAAAAAAATCCTCTACCTGAATCAAATGTTATCAAATATCATTTAAATAATGATTGTTGGTTTGTTTTGAGACCAAGTGGTACTGAACCAAAGCTTAAAGTTTATTATGGAATTACGGGAAGCTCTGAGGAAGATGCTAGGGCTAAACTTTCTAGTTTAAAAGAGCAGGTTCTTACAATTATTAACCAAATTTAACTTAAAATTCTAGCTTTTTGCTAGATTTTTTTTATGAATGTATTTTTTTTCTTTTCTTTTTGAAGAAATATGGTAAAATATAAACGTAATAGCGTTGAAATAGATAAGTAAAATCTTAAAAAATAGAGATCTGGGATGGTGGAAGCCAGAACTAAGATTTGAAGCTACTATGGAGCTAATCGTTAGTCCGCGTTAAGGATATCGAGTGCAGTATATTATACTGAACTAAGGTGGTACCACGGATATAATTTCGTCCTTAGATTTAAGGACTTTTTTTGTTTATAAGGAGATTTTTAGTATGAAAAATTTAAAAAGCTATGAAATTAGACAAATGTGGCTTGATTTTTTTAAATCAAAAGGTCATAGTGTAGAAAAGAGTGCCTCATTAATTCCACAAAATGATCCGACCCTTTTATGGACCAATGCTGGTGTAAGCCCGCTAAAGAAATATTTTGATGGTTCTGTAATTCCTTCAAACCCAAGAATTACAAATGCTCAAAAATGTATTCGTACAAATGATATTGAAAATGTAGGAAAAACGGCAAGACACCATACATTCTTTGAAATGATGGGTAACTTCTCAATTGGTGATTATTTTAGAAACGAGGTTTTACCTTGGGCATTTGAGCTATTAACAAGCGACAAATGGTTTGCAATGGATAAGAATAAGCTTTATATTACCTATTATCCAAATGACCATGCAACACGTGATTTATGGATTAAGTGTGGTATGAGCCCTGATCATCTAATTCCTCTTGAGGATAATTTCTGGGAAATTGGTGAAGGCCCATGTGGTCCTGATACTGAAATATTTTACGATCGTGGCGAGGCCTATGATAAACGTGGTAAGGAGTTAATCGAGAATGATATTGAAAATGATCGTTTTATCGAGATTTGGAATATCGTATTCTCCCAATATAATTCAAAACCAGGTGTTCCTCGTGAAGAATATAAGGAATTACCTCATAAAAATATTGATACTGGTTCAGGTCTTGAAAGATTATGTTGTGTTATGCAGGGCGTAGATACAAACTATGATACTGATTTATTTAAGCCATTAATAAATAAAATAGAAGAGATTTCTGGTGTTAAATATGAAGGACAAATGGCCTTCAAGGTTATTGCTGACCATGTAAGAACAGTAACATTTGCTGTAGCTGATGGTGCTACAATGTCAAATGAAGGAAGAGGCTACGTATTAAGAAGAGTATTACGTCGTGCAACTAAGTATGCTAAAAAGCTTGGTATTAATAAGCCATTTATGGCATCTCTTGTTGATGTTGTAATTCAAATTATGGATCCATTCTATCCATATTTACATGAAAAGGTTGGCGTTATTAAGGAAATTATTACTCGTGAGGAGTCTAAGTTCCTTGAAACTATTAACCAAGGTGAAAAGCGCTTTAATGAAATTGCAAGCAAGTCAGATGTTATTTCTGGTGATGATGCCTTCTTACTTTATGATACATATGGCTTCCCATATGAGCTAACTGAAGAATATGCTGAGGAATTAGGTAAGCATGTTGATGAGGAAGGCTTTAAGGCTGCAATGAAGGCTCAAAAGGAGCGTGCAAGAGCTTCACGTAAGGATATCGCTTCAATGAAGGGTCAAAATGAAGCCTTTATGCAATTTAAGGAAAAATCTGAATTTATCGGCTATGATACACTTTCTTGTCAGGCTAAGGTAATTGGTGTATTTGATAACGCTGTTGTCCTTGATAAAACACCATTCTATGCCTTTTCAGGTGGTCAGCTTTGCGATAAGGGTACTATTAATGGTATTGAGGTATTAGATGTTGTTAAGATGCCTAATGGCCAACATATCCATACTCTTAAGGAAAATGATTTAAAAGTTGGCGATATTGTAAGCGCTGAGGTCGATGAAAATAACCGTGTTTTAACAATGAAGAATCACTCATCAGCTCACCTATTCCAAGCAGCCCTACAGCATTTATTTGGTAATCATATTCATCAACAGGGCTCACAGGTATCTAATAGCTATATGCGCTTTGATTTTAACAATTATAATGCTTTAACTGATGATGATATTGCATCAATTGAGGATTTAGTTAACCAATATATTAAGGAAGCGCATCCAGTTGTAACTCATGTCCTTCCAATTGAAGAGGCTAAAAAGCTAGATGCTATGGCTTTATTTGATGATAAATATGGTGACCTAGTAAGAGTTGTTGATATGGAGGTTTCAAAGGAATTCTGTGCTGGTACTCATGTAAAGAATACTAAAGATATTGTAAACTTTGAAATTAACTCAATTGAATCAATTGGTTCAGGTATTTATCGTTGTCTTGCAACAACAGGAAATGATTCTCATGTTTTATTACTTCAAAATGAAGCTAATCTATTAAATGAAATTGAAACTCTAAGAAGCAAGGGTAATGCCATTGTAGCTAAAGCTCATGATGAAGGTATTAAGCTAAGCTTTAAGGATGATTTCAAGACTAAATATAGCTTTGGATATCGTTCAATTCTAGAGCTTAAGGAGCATATTAAGGCTTTGTCTAACCAGGTTAAGGCTCTAGATAAGCAATATCAAGGACTTAAGAGCCAAAATGCTTTAAATGATCTTGATAGCTATCAAAATCAAATTGAAAATAACTGCTTATTTATTAAGGAAAATAATCCTGATATTAATGTCCTTAAGGATTTAGCATCAGCTCTTCAAAATAAATATAGTCTAAAACTTGTATTTATTAGCTCAGTTAATAATGATAAGGTAACATTTATTGCTAAAACCGATAAGAGCGTTAACGCTTCTAATTTAGTTAAGGCTGCTGCCCAAATTTGTGATGGTAACGGAGGAGGAAAGCCAGATCTAGCTCAGGCTGGTGGTAAAAATCCTCTTAAGGTTGATGAAGCAATTTTAGCTGTAAAAGGTTTAATTTAATGAAATATTTAGGATTAGATTTAGGCTCAAGAACACTAGGCCTTGCCATATCAGATGCCCTTGGTATGTTTGCAAGAGCCTATGATACCTTGAGATTTGAAGATGATGATTATGATTATGCGATTAATGAAACCATTAATATTTGTAAAAAAGAGGGCATAAATGAAATAGTTTTAGGAAATCCTAAGCATATGAATGGTGATGAAGGAATTAGATCCCAAATTAGCTATGATTTTAAAAAGAAAATCGAGGAAAAATCAGATATTAAAGTGCATCTTCTTGATGAACGTCTTACAACTGTTAGAGTTGATAAGGCTATGATTATGGGTAATATGTCAAGACAAAAGCGTCATCAAAAGAAGGATGAAATGGCTGCGGTAGTCATTTTACAGGATTTTTTAGATAGTAAACATTAGGAGGAATAAAATGGAAGACAGAACATTAACAATTACAACAGATAGTGGTGAAGAAATTCTTTGCGAAATTTTATTTACAACTCATTCTGAGGAATTTAACAAGGATTATGTAGTATTCGTTGAAAAGGGGACAAATACGGCATCAGCTGCAATTTATAATGCAAATGATAAAGGTGAGGGTAAACTTACGCAAATTACTTCAGAAGAAGAATGGACAATGCTTGAAGAAATGCTTGATGATTATTACAACAATCAAGAAAATGGCTGTGGTGGTTCATGCGAATCTTGCAGCGGTTGTGATGAGACAATTGAGGACTAATTATGAGTCTTGAACTTGAAGAAGAAACCTTAAAAAAGATGTGTAATTTACATTTTCCTGAATATGTACTTAAAATGAGGCAATATGCTAAAGAAAATAATGTACCCATTATTCAGGATGAGGGTTTGTCCTTTTTAATTTCAATGATTAGAATTAAGCATCCACAAAATATTTTGGAAATTGGAACTGCTATTGGTTATTCAGGAGCTATGATGGCACTTAATTCTAATGCTTTTATTACAACTTTAGAGCGTGATCCTGTAATGCATGAAGAGTCAGTAAAAAATATTGAAGCTTTAGACCTTAAAAGTAAAGTTAGATTAATTTATAAGGATGCTTTAGAGGCTTTATCTGATGTAAATGATAGAAAATATGATTTAATATTTATTGATGCAGCTAAAGCTCAATATACTAATTTTTTTAATTTGTATTCACCATTGCTTTCAGATGATGGTATCATCATAACTGATAATATGCTTTTTCATGGTGTGAAAATAGAAGATGCTAAGTCAAGATCACTTAGAGGATTAATTAGAAAATTAAATAATTATACTGATTTTTTACTAAATAATCCCCTATATGATACAACTATTTTTAATCTTGGTGATGGAATGGCTCTTACATCAAAACGACACTAGGACTTGTTTATGAAGCATTAATGGACTATAATATAGATAGAGAGTTATGAGAAAGAGGAAATATGAATATTTTGTTTTATTTAATACCAAAGGCTCAAATTTGCTACTTATATGAAGATTACACAATAAGACAAGCTCTTGAGGTATTAAGTCAAAAAAGGTTTTCAGTAGTGCCTATAATATCAAGAGATGGTGATTATAAAGGCTCTATATCAGAAGGTGATATTTTATATGCTATTAAGGATACGCCAAACTTTGATATAAAAGTAGCTGAAAAATCTAAAATTTGTGAAATTAAAAGATTAAGAAGTTATCAGGCTATTAATATTAATGCTGATATTAATGATTTAATTTTATTATCTCTTGACCAAAATTTTGTTCCAGTTGTAGATGATAGAAATAAATTTATAGGTATAGTAACAAGAAAGGATATTATTAAGTCTTTTCTAAAAAATAAGGAGGAATAGAATGAAAATTGCAGTAGTAGGCTGTGGCTCAATGGGATGCTACTTTGGTGCCAAATTATCTAAAAAAAATGAGGTAATTTATATTGATGCCTTTCAAAAATCTATTGACAGCTTAAATCAAAATGGAATAACTCTAAAAGAAGGAGATAAGGAAGAATCTTATGTTGCACCAGCATTTTTAGCTGGTAAATATAAAGGAAGTGTTGATTTAGTATTACTTTTTGTTAAGTCAACCCAAAATATTGCTGCCTTGTCTCAAAACGAAACACTATTTAATGAGCATACAATTGTTATGTCTTTACAAAATGGTTTTGGAATTGAACGCGAAATTTCAAGATACGTTTCTCCTGAAAACATTATTGTTGGAAATACCGCAATTAATTGTGTTAAAGAAGATATTGGGGTTGTAAAGCTTGCTAATGGTGGAATAACAATTTTAGGTTCACTTGTAGATAATAAAAAGTTAGCACTTACTGGTAAGGTATTATTAAATCAGGCTGGCTTTGAAACAGAAGTAAGTGATGATATTAGACGTGTAATTTGGGAAAATGCATTTGTCAACGTAACGCTTAATCCTTTAACTGCTTTATTTAATTGCAAAACTAAGGTTTGTTATGAAAACAAAAACATTTGGGCTTTAGTTGAAAGCATTGCTAATGAAACTCTAGAGGTAGCTAAGCTTGATGGCTACAATTTTGATTCAGAAAAGATTTTTGAACAAATAAGAAATATTTGTATTAATTTTGGAAAGGGTTATACACCAATGTATCAGGATGTAAAAAACAAGCGCTTTACTGAAATTGAAAAATTAAATGGTCAAATCGTAAATTTAGCATATAAATACAAAATGGATGCACCTAACAATGAATTTATTTTGAATGCTATAAAAGCAATTGAAAGATTGTATTAATTAAAGTGAGGCATTATTGCCTTGCTTTTTAATATGTTAAGATTAATTCCCATCATTGCCATAGTTGTAATTAGGCTTGAACCTCCATATGAAAGAAAAGGTAAGGTTACACCTGTTACCGGAAGAAGACCGGTTACAACCCCCATATTAATAAAAGCTTGAACAAAAATAAGGGTTGTAAAACCAAATAGAATATTCTTAGAAAATATATCTTCACATTTCATCGCACCATAGTAGCCGATCACTATAAGAATAGAAAAAGAGGCAATTACAATTAGGCCTCCAATTAATCCTAATTCTTCTACAATAATTGCGAAAATAAAATCGGTCTGAGGTTCAGGCAAAAAATAAAATTTTTGATGGCTTTTAAAAAGTCCATGTCCAAATAATCCGGCTGGACTTATAGCATATAATGATTGAATACTTTGAAATCCCGTACCTAAAGGATCAGACCAAGGATTTAAATAGGATGTTATTCTATCAAGTCTGTAGCTTGCAGTTAGGATTAATATAACAATTCCAATTCCTGAAAGAATAACTCCTAATATTAAATATCTTATTTTTACTAAATCCTTAAACATCATAATTAAAATAGTTAGTGTTAGAATAAATCCAGAACCAAAATCAGGTTCAAGCATAATAAGCCCAAAAATGAAAAGAAGAAGTATTAAATATAAAAAAAGGTTTTTTTCTTTTTTAAATGAACCTTCATTTGCATCTAGATATTTTGAGGTAAAAATAATCATCGCTATTTTGGCAATTTCTGAGGGCTGAAATGATAATTCATTTATTCCAATCCAGCTTCTAGCACCATTTTTACACATGCCAATGAATGGAATTAGAACTGTAATTAATAATAAAATTGTTACAATAAGGATTTTATTAGCATGTTTTTTAAGAATTTTATAATCAAATTTTAAACAAATTATAAAAATAATGAGTGAAATTGCTGTAAATATTAGCTGTCTTATGAGATAATAGTATTGGTTATTTGTTATATATTCTGCCCAAATCATTGATGAACTATAAATCATAAGATTTCCTAAGAATAATAAGAATATAATAGTAAATATATATAATTTTGTTTTCACATTCATCACCTATTATTATATATATTAAAAAAAATTAAAAATATAAGTGAGGTTACATTATGAAAAAAGTAATATTAGGTTTATCAGGAGGAGTTGATTCCTCTGTAAGTGCATATTTATTAAAAAAAGCAGGATATGATGTAACCTGTGCCTTTATGCGTAATTGGGATTCTGCTTTAAACAATGATTATTTAGGTAATCCCACTGTTAATGATAATGTGTGTCCTCAGGAAGTTGATTATCAAGATGCAGTAGAGGTTGCACGTGAACTTAATTTAGAATGTCTAAGAATAGATTTTATTGAAGAATATTGGAATGAAGTCTTTACTTATTTTTTAAATGAATATAAAAAAGGTAGAACTCCTAATCCGGATATTATGTGTAATAAAAATATAAAATTTAAGGCTTTTTTAAATTTCGCAATGAAGCAAAATGCTGATTATATTGCTATGGGTCACTATGCTAAGGTTAGACATGATAAGAATATGAGTTACTTATTAAGAGCACATGACAACAATAAGGACCAAACTTATTTCTTATGTATGCTAAGTCAAGCTCAATTAAGAAGAAGTTTATTTCCTCTTGGTGATATTGATAAACCTGAGGTTAGAAGAATTGCTCATGAATTAAATCTAAAAACGAAAGATAAAAAAGATTCAACGGGTATTTGCTTTATTGGAGAACGTAATTTTAAACAATTTCTAAAAAATTATCTACCAGCTAAGCCTGGAAATATGGTTACACTTAATGGTAAAGTGGTTGCTAAGCATGATGGCTTAATGTATTATACAATTGGCCAAAGAAAAGGCTTAGATATCGGAGGACTAAAAGATTTTGATAATAGTCCATGGTTTGTAATTGGAAAAAATCTTGAAAAAAATGAATTAATTGTTGGTCAAGGCTATGAAAATGAAATGCTTTATTCAACTAGCTGTACGGCAACAGATTTAAATGAAATATCTATTCCGCTTGTTGAAGATAAAATTTATCAGGCAAAATTTAGATATCGTGATAAGGATCATCCTGTCAAGGTTAAAAAGTATGATAATCATATTGAAGTTATTTTCCAAGAACCAATCAGGGCATGTACGCCAGGTCAAGCTGTTGTATTCTATGATAATGAATTATGCCTTGGTGGAGCAATTATTGAGAATGCTTATTATAATGGTGTTAAACGACAATACTAAAAGGAGTCTTAGACTTCTTTTTTTAAATTTAATACATAAATATTATTGGTGATACTATCGAAATTTTACTTGCAGGTGGTTTCTCAGGCGGTCATATAATACCATTAATTAGATTGGCTAAATATTTAAAAGAAAAAGATAATACTATTAAAATATCATATTTAGGCTTTGAAGGTTATTTAGAAGAAAGATTAGCAAAAGAAAATCGAATTAATTTTATTGGCCTTAAACGAGAGAAAAATAGATTTTTATTCTTCTTTGATAAAAAAGTTTTACAGTCAATTTTAAATTTAAAGTTTAAACCTGATTTAATTATATCAACAGGAGGAGGACATTCATATCATATTTTAAAATATGCTAAAAAGAAAAAAATACCTTATTACTTGCTTGAAGAAAATGTCAAAATGGGTTTAGTAAATAAATTATTTCTTCACTCTTCAATAAACTTATTTTCTCCTTTTAAGTTTAAAACTAGAAAAGCCATTCATGCAGCTCATCCATCAACACTTATTAATGTTAAAACAGCCAAAACAGAATATGATTTCTTATTTTTGGGTGGAAGTCTAGGTAGTGATATAATTGCTAAGCTTGCAATAAAAATGCGTAATATGCCATATAAAAGTGTTTTAATTTGTGGAAAGAAAAAAGAAAAATATCTTAAATATCAAAATAAAAATTTAAAAATTTTAGATTTTGTTGAACTCGAAGATTATTATGCATCATCAGATATAGTCGTTACAAGAGCAGGATCGTCAACCTTATTTGAGCTTTTAGCTTATAATAAGAAAATGATTATAATTCCTTCTAAAAAGACAAGAGGTAATCATCAGGTATTAAATGCAGAATTTTTTCAAAATAATGATTTAGGAATATATTTTGATGAGACAAGTGTAAATCTAAATACTTTAATTGAAATCTCAAAATATAATTTTGATAAAATTACACTATCTCAAAAAAAGTTTTTAAATACTTTGAGTATTTTGCCATATGAAAAAATTATTAGAAAAGCTTAATAAAAATAAAATAACATATAGTAAAACAGCTGATTTTAAAGATGTATCATATATAAAACTTCAACATGATATATCTTTATTAATTAAACCCCAATCAATAAAAAAATTAATTATAACAATTAAATTACTTAATCAATTTAATATGTCATATGCTTTTATTAGTAAAGCAACCAATTCTTATTTAATAGATAACAAAATTGTTTTAATTAGTTTAATGAACTTAAAAAAAAGGAATTATGTGTTCGGTAATAAAATTTTTGTTTCTGGAAATCAAACAATGGCATATCTAGCAAGATATTATGCTAAAAAGAATATTAAAAGCTTTTTAGGGGGAACCCTTATTCCAGGTACTATTGGTGCAGGGGTTTATGGGAATGCTGGTATTAAAAATATTAATATTACAAAATATTTAAAAAAAATAATTGTTCTAAATCTTGATAATTTAAAAATCGAAAAAATTTTTAAAGAAAAAATAAATTTTTCATATCGAAGTAGTGATATTAAAAATAAAATTATTTTATTTCTTGAATTTAAAAAAGCTAGTGATGATAAAAGCATTGATTTTTATAAATATTTAACTCAATATAGAACTAATCAGCCTAAATTAAAATCACTTGGTTCAACTTTTAAAAATAATTCATTATATCAAGCCGGTAAACTACTTGATAAGCACGGCTTAAAAGGAGTAAAATACAAAAATTTTGAGATATCAACTGAGCATGCGAATTTTATAATAGTAAACGGTGATGTTAAATCAGAAGACCTTTATATGTTTATAGTATTAATTCAAATCTGGATTTATGTAAAGTGTGGAATAGTTATTGAACCAGAAATTAATAGACTAAAAAAATATCCTTAAGCAAAATGAAAAGTTCTATAAATTTTCCTTAATTCATCTTGAAAATTGTTATCTTCTAATGTAAAATATTAAGTGATAAATTTAACGATTTTTTTGTCGAAATTGTTTTTAAGGAGGTATTATTATGCTTTTTGGAGATGAAGATACATTATCTTTAAAGCCTATTATAAAAGTTATTGGTGTTGGTGGTGCTGGTGGTAATGCGGTTGATCGTATGATTGATTATGATGTACGTGGTGTTGAATTTGTTGCAGTTAACACAGATGCTCAGGATTTAAAGACATCAAAAGCAGATACAAGAGTTATTATTGGTAGAAATTCAACAAGAGGACTTGGTGCTGGTGCTAAGCCTGAGGTTGGTAGAAATGCTGCTCTTGAGGATGAAGATTCTATAAGAGAGGTTGTTAAGGATGCTAATATGGTTTTTATTGCCTGTGGAATGGGTGGTGGAACTGGAACTGGAGCTGCACCCGTAATTGCAAGAGTATGTAAGGAATCTGGATGTTTAACAGTTGGTATAGTAACTAAACCTTTCTTTTTTGAGGGTCCTGAAAGAATGAATAATGCAGTCGCAGGTCTTGAGGAATTAAAGAAATTTGTTGATGCCTTAATTGTTATTCCTAATCAAAGATTGTTCTCAATTATTGATCCAGGTACGCCAATGCTTCAGGCGTTCCGTGAGGTTGATGATATTCTAAGACAAGGTGTTCAAGGTATTTCGGAAATTGTTAATTTCCAAGGTTTAATTAATATCGATTTTGCAGATATTAAAACAGTTATGAAGGATTCTGGTGCCGCCTTAATGGGTATTGGTGTTGGATCTGGTCCAAATCGTGCCGTTGAAGCTGCAAGAAATGCAATTCATTCTAATTTGCTTGAAGTTTCAATTGATGGTGCAACAACAGCTATAGTTAATATTGCTTCAGCTGAACAAATCGCTTTAACTGAAACAGAAGCCATTCTATCAGAAATCAGAAACAATTGTGATAAGAATTTAAATGTTATTTATGGTGCTTATATCAATAATGATTTAGGTGAAGAAATAGTTGTAACAATTATTGCAACTGGATATGAATTAAAAGCGAAAGAAAATGGTATTGAAAACTTAGCATCTGAAATTTTCCAAAATATGTCTGATGAAAATATCGATTTTAGACGTTCTATTCAAGATGAAATTGATGAAAATAATGCAGATGTTTCAGAAGAGGAAGATTCAATTGACCATTTATTTAAAAACAAACGCTATGAAAGAATGGAGAAAAAACGTATAAAAGAAGAAGCTAAGGCTCAAAAAAAGAAGGAAAAAGAAGAAAAGAAAAATCCTTCTAGTTCTTCTAAAACAAAAATTTCTTTACCTGATTGGCTAACTAAATAATTAAAAGCTCAAGGTTTCAAAAAATAGACCTTGAGTTTTTTAAATCTTATAAAATGCTATAAAAAAATAAAAAACCAGAAGTACTGGTTCTCTAATTAAATTCTAATAATACTTGAAATTAGGTTTTCATTATGCTAGCATATGCTTATAGCCTATGAACTTCAATCAAGTATTAATATTTTTTTTGGCAGCAGATACAGGATTCGAACCTGTGCATGACGGAGTCAGAGTCCGTAGCCTTACCGCTTGGCTAATCTGCTATGCTTATATATTATACTAAATATAAATTTCAAATTCAAGATATATTTTCATATTGGAGGTTAAAATGACAGATATTATTAAATATAGACAAGATTTACATCAAATCCCCGAATTAGGTTTTAATGAATATAAAACACAAGAGTATATATTAAATATTATTAAGAATTATAATTGTAAAATTGAAATAATTAAAACAGGAATTTTATGCTTTTTTGATAATAATGCTAATAAAACAATAGGTTTTAGAACGGATATGGATGCTCTAATGATTGAAGAAAAGAACGATATTCCTTTTAAATCAATTCATAAAGGCATTATGCATGCTTGTGGTCATGATGGTCATATGGCAATGATGCTTAGTCTTGCAGGATACTTAAACGAACATTATAAAGAATACGATAAAAATTTTTTGTTAATTTTTCAACCATCAGAAGAAGAAAATTGTGGGGCTAAAACGATTTTAGCAACAAACTTTATTAAAAAGTATAATGTTAAGGCTCTTTTTGGCTTTCATGTTTGGCCAAATTTAGAAGCAGGTCAAATTTATACAAGATCTAATGAATTAATGGCCAAAAGCGCCGAAGTTAATATCGAAATAATTGGCCATGCCGCTCATGTTGCAAATGAAGATAAGGGAATTGATTCCCTTCTTGTTGCATCAAAATATCTTCTTGATATTTATGATAAAGAGCATGCTTATGATGAAAAAATTTATCGTCTTTTAAAATGTGGTAAATTAGAATCTGGTACTGCAAGAAATATTATTTCTGGTAAAACTAAAATGTATATCACCTTAAGGGCATATCAAAATGATGTTTATGAATCATTAAAAAAAATGCTCTTTGATGAAGCTAAAAAATATGAAGCTGAATATAAGGTTAAATTTGTAATTGATATTAATGAGGGATATGAAGCGGTAATAAATGATGAGAAATTAGTAAAAAAAGTTGAAACTCATGTTTTAACTAAAGGCTATAAGTTAAATATATTAAATAAGCCCGTTTTACAAGCAGAAGATTTTGGTTGTTATACGAAATATGTTCCAGCTGTATTTTTCTTTTTAGGACTAGGAAAAACAGAAGCTTTACACACTGATCATTTTAATTTTGACAGTTCACTTTTAGAAAATGGTCTTAATTTTTATAAAATGCTTTTAGACCTTGAAATATAACTTTTATTTGACGTTAAAATATGTTATACTTTAATAAGTAGAAATGAGGTTTATTTAATTATGGTTTCTAGACATAAAAGCCGTGAGATGGCTATCCAATTATTATATAATGTAGATTTTATGCAGATTACTTTAGATGAAGCAAAGGTTTCAATTGAAAATGTATCAGATGATGCACTTTCCTTTGCAGCTCATGTTCTTTATGATAAAGTCAATATTGATAAAATTATTGAAGAATCACTTGAAAATTATCATATTAATAGATTAAATTCAGTTGATCTTCAAATTATTAGACTAGCTGTATATGAAATGAAAAGTGGCGAGGCAAAAGCTGTTGTCATTAATGAAGCACTTGAACTAACCAAAGAGTATACAGACACAGGAGATAAAAAGGCAGTTCGTTTTAATAATAAACTATTAGATAAAATTGCTAACAAGATTTATCAAAATTAAATCTAAATAATTGGCTCTAATGGAGGATATATGGAAGAAAGGTATTTGACAGTAAGTGCATTAACAAAATATATTAAGTATAAGTTTGATAATGATTTCCATCTTACTGATGTCTTACTTGAAGGTGAGATATCAAACTTTAAGCATCATTCAAGGGGCCATTTTTATTTTACCCTAAAGGATGATAATGCTCAAATTACCGCAATGATGTTTCAATCATATGCATCAAAGGTGAAATTTGAACCTCAAGATGGAATGAAGGTATATGTAAGAGGTACTGTTACGGTATATGAGGCCTCTGGTGTATACCAAATTGTCGTAAAAGAAATGAAATCAGATGGTGTAGGTGATTTATACCTTGCTTATAAAAAATTAAAGAAGGAACTTCAGGAAGCTGGATATTTTAATATTGATCACAAAAGAAATATTCCAAGACTTCCTAAGGTTGTTGGTGTTATTACATCGCCAACAGGAGCAGCTATTCATGATATTATTAACACGATTGGAAGAAGATATCCTTTGTGTAAGATAATTTTATATCCGGCCTTAGTTCAGGGCGAAGGAGCAAAGGAATCAATTGTAAAGCAAATTACGCAAGCTAATATTGATGGTCTTTGTGATGTAATTATTTGCGGACGTGGCGGAGGATCAATTGAAGATTTATGGGCTTTCAATGAAAAGATAGTTGCGATGGCTATTTATAATTCAGAAATCCCTATTATATCAGCTGTAGGACATGAGGTTGATTTTACGATTGCTGATTTTGTTGCTGACAAAAGAGCTGCAACACCTACAGCAGCTGCTGAAATTGCAACTCCATCAGTTGATAATTTAAAAGAGTATATAACTCAGTCAGTTGGAAGAATTACTCATAATATTGGCGTTATTTTGAATGATAAAAAAACACAAATAATGCATTTAGATAGAAGTCTTGATAATTTAAAACCAACCGCAAAGCTTCAAAATATGCGTAAAGAGCTTGATTTTTATTTAAAGCGTTTAAATATGCTTATATCAAATCAGCTTAATGACCGTCTAAATCATTATCATTTATTAAATGAAAAATTAAAAGCTTTATCCCCTCTTACGATAATGGATAAAGGCTATAGTATTCCTTATTTAGATGGTAAGGTTGTACGAAGTGTAAAAATGGTACATGAAAATGATGATATATCCCTTTCATTAAACGATGGTAAAATAAATTGTAAGGTTATAGGAGTTGAGGAAAATGGAAAATAATGAGAAGAGCTTTGAAGAATTAATTAGTGATTTTGAAAATGTTATCCGTAATTTGGAAAATAAAAATATTTCACTTGATGACGCTGTCAAAAATTATACCTTAGGTATTGAACTATCTAAAAAGTGTTATGATATACTTGATAAAAATGAAAAACTTGTAACTTTAAAAATGACGGAAAATGGCTTAGAAAATTTCGATAGTAAGGGTGATTAGTATGGACTTGAATTCCATAGAAAATCCACATTTTTTAGAGGATTTGAATAATAAGGAATTAAAAAAATTATGTGAAGAAATTAGAACATTTTTAATTCAAAATATTTCTAAAACTGGAGGACATTTAGCTTCTAATTTGGGTGTTGTTGAATTAACAGTTGGTCTTCATAAGGTATTTAATGATGAAAATGATAAAATAATATTTGATGTTGGTCATCAGGCATACACTCATAAAATTTTAACGGGAAGAGCTAAAGACTTTAAAACATTAAGACAAACTAATGGTCTTAATGGTTTTACTAATTATGATGAATCAAAATATGATTGTTGGGAATCGGGGCATAGTTCTAATTCAATTTCCGCACAAGCTGGTTTTTTACTTGCTAAAAAAGAAGGTAAACCAATTAATGATGTAATATCTGTAATAGGTGATTCATCAATTGCTAATGGCATGGCATTTGAAGGTCTAAATTTTGTTAGTACAATTGAGGGCGTAAGACCAATTATTATCTTAAACGATAATAAAATGGGAATTTCTAAAAGCGTAGGAGCTACTGCTAAGCTTTTTAATGTGATGCGATCAACAAAGTTTTATAGATATCTTAAAAAAGCTTTAATTACAATAAATCCTCCTTTTATTGTTAGAAAATTTCATCAAATTAAAAGAGGAATTAAGAGCTTAATTCAATCTGATAATATGTTTGAAGACATTGGCTTTGATTATTATGGGCCATATGATGGCAATGATATTAAGACCGTAATTAAGATTCTTGAAAGAGTTAAAAAATCTAAAAAGCCTTGCCTTGTTCATTTTATTACTAAAAAAGGTCTTGGTTATTCAAATGCTGAGGATGATGAGCTTGGTACTTATCATGGAATAGGGCCATTTAATGTTCAAACAGGAAAGCCTTTAAAGATATATAAAGAAAATGAATATTCTTATAGTGAAATTATCGCCAAAGGGCTAATTGATATAAGAAAAAATGAAAAAATAATTGTTATTAATCCGGCTACAATGGTAGGTAATCGACTTAATAAATTTCAAAAATTATATCCTGACTCTATTTATGATGTTGGAATTGCTGAAGAACATGCTGCTACAATGGCGGGTGCTTTAGCTTTAAATAATGTACCTGTTGCCCTTTTAATGTATTCTACTTTTGCTCAACGTGCTTATGATCAAATTCTTAACGATATAGCTAGAAGAAATTTACCAGTTGTAATTGGACTTGACCGCTCGGGTCTTGTTGCAGAAGATGGTTCAACACATCAGGGAATATATGATATTGCTGCTTTAAAATCAATGCCAAACATGAAAATATGTATGGGAAAAGACCTTGCAGAAGCGAAAGCATTAATAAAATATGCTTTTCACTTAAAATCACCAATTGTTGTTAGATATCCTAAACTAAATGAAGAATATAGAGCAGATGTTGAAATTACCTCTTCAAATTGGGAGAAGATTCGAATTGGAAATAAGGCAGTTATTATAACTTATGGGCCTGATGTTTTAAGGATAAATAAATTAATTGAAGAAAATAATCTTGATATTACATTAATAAATGCACGATTCATTAATCCTATTGATTTAAAGATGCTTAATGAGATACTTGGTTATAATATTCCTGTTTATGTTATTGAGCAAGTTGTTTTAGATGGATCTCTTGGTGAAACTATTGCTAGAATTATGGCATCTAAACAAATAAATTTACCATTGAATTTAATCTCTATACCCACAAATTCTTATATACCTCAAGCATCTTTAGCTGATTTACTTAAAATGTTTAAGCTTGATAACGAATCATTGCTTAGGGAGTTAAAAAAATATGAGATTAGATAAGTATTTGATAGAAAACAATTATTTTTCTTCAAGAAATAGAGCCCAAAATGAAATAAAAAATGGTAATATATTAATAGATGATAAACCCATTAAAAATCCAAACTTTGATTATAAAAATGGAGTTATAAAAATTGTTAATCCCCTTAAATATGTTTCAAGAGGTGGCCTTAAGCTTGAAGGCGCAATTAATTCCTTTTCGTTAGATTTTCATGATAAAATTGTTATAGATATAGGTGCTTCAACCGGTGGTTTTACGGATTGTGCTTTGCAGCATGGTGCAAAAAAGGTATACGCAGTTGATGTTGGAACATTACAGTTATGTGAATCATTAAAGAATGATTATCGCGTTATAAGTATGGAAAATACAAATATTCTTGATACAAATATTAAAGATAAAGTTGATTTTTTAGTTATGGATGTTTCCTTTGTTTCAATAAAACATTTAATACCAGCATTAGAAAAATATTTGACTAATGAAAACATGCTTGTATGCTTAATAAAGCCTCAATTTGAAGTGGGAAAAATGGTTAATAAGGGTATTATTAAAGATTTAGCAACTCATATTAAGGTTTTAAGAGATGTTAATCAATATCTTAATGATTCAAAGTTATACATTAATAAATTAACATATAGTCCAATTAAAGGTGGAAGTGGAAATATTGAATATTTAGCTTTAATATCAAGATTAAATAAAGGACATATTGATATTGAAGCTGTTGTTGAAGCTTCACATCGAAAGGAAGGATAAGATGCTTAAAAAACTTCATGTTAAAAATTTTGCAATTATCGATGATATTTCCCTAGATTTAGAACCTGGCTTTACTGTCTTAACTGGTCAAACAGGAGCTGGTAAATCACTAATTATTGATTCAATTGGCTTATTAATTGGAGACAGAGCTGATAGTGGTCAAATAAGATATGGTGAGACTAAAGCTACAATTTTAGGTATATTTGATAGTACTAAAGAAATTAACGATTATCTTTTTAATTTAGGGATAGAAATAAGTAACACTATAACAATTCAAAGAGAAATAACTAAAACAAAGTCAACTGCTAAAATTAATGGTAGTGTTGTTAATATTCAAATGCTAAAAGGATTAGGAAGTCTTCTTGCAGATATTCATACTCAAAATGATACAATAAGGCTAATTAATAAAGATAATTATTTGAATTTAATTGACCCTGAAAATGATAAAAAATTTAATGATTTACTAGCTAAATATGTCATAGATTATAATAATTATCATGCAAGCTTAGATGAATATAGACAAATTCTTAAATCAAGCGATACAGAAAAAGACCAGCTTGAATATTATGAATTTATTTATAAAGAAATATCTTCATTAGATTTACATAAAAATGAAGATATTGAATTAGAAGAAAAAATAAGTAAGCTTAAAAATTTTGATAAAATATTTGAGTCGTTAAAGAAAGCTATTAATTATCTTGATAATGAATATTTTAACCTTGATAATGTGTATAAGGCGTTAGAAGATATTAATAGTATTAAAGAATTTGATAAAAACTATAATGAAACAGCTTCAAAATTAAGCGAAGGTTATTATAATCTTGATGATGCTCTTCATGATTTAAAAGACTATATAAAGGGCTTAGATTATGATCAGGATGAACTTAATAATGCACAAGAAAGATTACAAATAATTGACAATTTAAAGCTTAAATATCACCATGATTTGGATGGTATTATAAAATATGCGGCCGATTTAAAATTAAAGATTGATTTAGTTACAAATTATGATGGACTTCTTAAAGATAAGTATGAAGCTTTGTCATTAAAATTTAAAGATTTAATTAGAAGCGGAAAAGTTTTAAGTGAATACCGTCAAAAAAGAGCTCTAATTATTAGTCAAAATATAGAACAAATGCTTAAAGAGCTTGAAATAACTCATGCAAAATTTGAAATATCATTTGTAAATAAAGATTTTAATGATCCTCTTCAAAGTGAAGTATTTATGCCTTCTGGAATTGATGAAGTTGATTTTTTAATATCAACTAATCTAGGTGAACCACTTCAAAGCTTAGTTAAAGTAGCATCTGGAGGCGAAATGTCTCGTATTATGTTAGCTTTTAAAGCTTATTTTGCCCATGAATCGAAATTATCTTTAATGGTTTTTGATGAAATTGACACAGGTGTTTCAGGTAGTGTAGCATTTGAAATTGCTAAAAAAATTAAACAAATAGCTAATGAATGTCAGGTCATTGCAATAACACATTTGCCACAGGTTGCATCATCAGCAGATAACCAGCTTTATATTTATAAAGAAGAGGTGGATGGTAGAACATTAACTAGAGTAAATAAAATGAATAAATCTGATCGTATTTTACAAATTGCTAAAATGATTTCCGGTGAAAAGGTATCATCATTTGCATTAGAACAAGCAAAAGATTTATTAAAATAAAAAAGGGGGCTGTAAAAAAATAAATTTCATTGATTGAAGTTTAGGAGCAACAGCTCCTTT
>OBKR01000127.1_pt1 | contig 98295 bp, 78 predicted proteins | sample 1518991 | NCBI WGS metagenome assembly OBKR01 (sample SAMEA2452117, study PRJEB22498) | human gut metagenome | biome: human feces; feature: human gut; material: feces | place: Australia | collected 2012
TTCCGGGATTGTTTGATTAATATTAATTTGTCCCGATTTTAACGGGACACTAATGTTATCGGTTATAAAAATAATATTTGCGGCTATGATTTTTATTTTTATAAGTTATGGGAAAAATAATCATATGTTATGCTTTTATTATTTATATCCATCTTTCTTTTTTTAATAACTTATGATTTTCAGAATACGTACTGCACTCTGCCTTGAATCAGGAAAAGATTTTTTGTGTAGAAGGAATTGCAGTTCCTGTCGCTCCATACATAACTTCCGTTTATTTTGAATCCGATATGATTGTTCAGATAATAATTTATTCCTAGTGACAAATCTTTTTCTTCACCTCTCATAATACCTGCGTGCTTGTCGTTCATATTGGTATAGTTGAAGCGTAAAGTCAGTTCTATGGCACGGCTGGTTTCCGGTCGTGAAGGCACGGCATATACATCGTCATATATGAAATTGCGTCCGATAAGGAGATAACCTGCCTGTATATATCCTCCGTGCGGATGGTAAGCCTTGCTATTTTCCGTGCGGTTTATCCGGTTCAGGAAATACTCTCCTTGTAACATGAAACGTGGAGAGGTGTACAGACATTCGACCAGCCCTTTTATTTCACTTCCCATATTTGTGATGTCTGCATTAAGCAGCGGTTCCGGAAACATGGATGTGATTCCCGCCGCGCTGATATTGCCGGTTGTTTTTTCTTCATTATTTATTTCTGCCGATCTGATGGAGAATGCTCCACCTATATGGAAAAGTTTTTCTTCATTATGGTTTCTCCATACAATACGGCTTGTGGAGACAAATGAATTTTTTTGTTCATTTCCTATTTCGTTAATGTCGTTGTTTGTATATACTCCGGTAGCTGCATACCAATGTCTGTTGTGAAAATGATAAGTGACTCCCAGTTTACGGCTGTCGGCAAATGCCAGTACGGATGTGGCTGACTGGTGAAAACGCAAGTCGACTGTGCTGATGAGCATGTCCATTGAAAAAGGTTCGTATCCGTTGCCTACGGAAAGAATACTGTTTTTAAAATGATAATTCATCTGCAAATCTTTTATTTTTGTTTTTCCTCCACCGAGACCGATATCTGCCTTGATTTCATATTGGAGATAGTTTACCTTGAAACCTACTCTGAAATCTTCTAATTTGTAATATCCCTGTGTCTTGTCTTTTCCGTATCCGGAAACCGTTGCGTCAAGCAGTGCTCTTGAACGGAACTTTATTTTCAGCGGTTCTTCGGCCAGTATTGAAGAACCGCTGCCAAGCAGTATAAATAGGATGAGCAATCGTATGTTCATGACTGTATGGTATGATGTTTTATAATTGAGCCAGAAAATCTTCGGCCGAAATGGGCCAGCCGTAATCGGCAACACGGAAAATCGGTGCGTTAGCATCTGGATTTATGGCTATTATCTTTTTGGCTCCGGTAGTGGCTGCCGTATGCTGAATTTGTCCGCTGATTCCTATGGCAATATATAAATCGGGAGCAATGGTATGTCCGGTCTGTCCTACTTGCAGGGAAGCGTCGATTAATCCGGCTTCGACGGCTGCGCGTGAGCCGGCTACGGTAGCACCGATTTTTTCAGCCCAATTCTGAATGGCATCAACGGTCTTTCTGCTCTTTACACCGCGTCCTATTCCGACAATGACTTTGCTGTTTTCAAGATTTTCTCTTTTTTTCTGCTCTATACATTCTTCGAGAACGGTGATGCGCGTATCGGGAACAAATGTTTCGTCTGTATAATTATATATTTGTCCTTTACGGGAACTGTCAGGTTCGTTAGCTTTCATAATTCCGGGACGTACCGAAGCCATTTGGGGACGACAGTCGGGAGTCATGATTGTGGCCATCAGGTTACCGCCGAAAGCCGGACGAATCTGATGCAGAAATCCGTTTTCTTCACAGATGTCGAGGTTGGTACAGTCGGCGGTAAGGCCGGTTTTCAGGATAGAGGCAAGGCGTGCCGATAAGCCTCTTCCTTTGTTGGTGGCTCCTACAAGAAGAATGTCAGGGTGTTTCCGGTTAATCAGACGTGCAACGGCATTGGCATAGTTTTCTTCTATAAAATGTGCAAAACATTTGTGGTCGATGAGGTGCACGTTATCAGCTCCATAGGTGATTAACTCGTCGGCTAGTCTGGAAATGTCATATCCTATCAATATGGCTTCTACCTGCTGGTGGTTCTTTCCTGCAAGTTCGGTTGCCTTTCCCAGCAGTTCTTTTGATACGGAACTTAATTTTCCATCTTCTGTTTCAGCCAGTATCCAGATACCTTTACCGGGGAAGCTGTTGCCTTTTGTCTCTTTTTCGGGAACAGATATAATCAGTGCCTCATTAGGACAGTTTCTTACGCATGAACCGCATAGCTGGCATTTGAGAGGATCAATGACAGGATAATCATTAAAGGTTATGGCATTATATGTGCAACTGTCGGCGCATAGCCCGCATCCTGAGCATTGTTCTTTATATAATTGGATAGCAAATGGTGTGTTTGTACTCATTTCATTATTTGTTTTGGGGGTAAATACAAGTATGGACTATCTGGCAAAAGGCATTATTGTCTTGGATCCATTGAATATTTTTCTTGTTTTGCGGAACGTTGGTAGCAACAACTTTGGTAGGCGATGCGTACAGTCCGACTTCGTTGCTGTTGAGTTCAAGATCTTTTTCGTTCCAGCAAATGATTTCTTGAGCCTGTCCTTTTCTCCATCCTTCAAGTGTGGGATACTCCAGAACTGTACATTCTTTGCTCACCATTAAGGCGCAAGGTAATGTGACCTGTAATTTTTGACGTATGTTTCCGGCTTTCTTGGTGATTGTAACGGTTTCATCGTTCAATGATTCAATACTTTCAAGTTGGGTAATTTGGGGAATATCCAATTGTCCGGCAACTTCAGGTCCCACCTGGGCTGTATCACCGTCAATTGCCATACGGCCGAAGAACAGCATGTCGTAGTTCCCGATTTTACGTACGACGGCGGAAAGGATAAAGCTCGTACACCAGGTATCGCTTCCGGCAAAAGCCTGTGAAGATATGAGGATTGCCTTGTCTGCTCCTCTTTGAATGGCTTCGCGCAATACGTTTTTGGCAGATGAGGGTCCCATGCTTACTGCAATGATTTCAGCTCCGGTTTCCTTTTTTAGATTTACGGCTGTTTGCAGGGCATACAGATCATCAGGATTTGTCTGACAGAGTGCAGAAGATCTTTTTAATGTTTTTCTTATTGGGTCTATTTCAACTTTGGTTGAAAGCGGAACCTGTTTTAAAAATACAATATATCGTTTCATCTTTTTACGGTTATTAGAATATGAATTGGATGTTATCCTCCTTTTTTGTTGGAACGTGCATCGGCACATCTTTTCTGGAATTCGGCAGTAAACGGGTCAATCTCTCCAAAACGTTCCGGCGAGAACAGATCTGGGTTCACAAATGGTTTTTCGCCGAGAATCAGTTCAGCGGCCAACCGTCCCATACCTCCTCCGGCAGCAACGCCTCCACCGCAGCATCCGGTTACGGTAAACAAGCCGTTATACTTGCTGATTTTTCCGATAATGAACATGGCATCGGGCACGTAACATGATGGTCCGGCCATATAGTGGGCAATTCCGAGTGTGTCAATATCTGGAAGATAGTTTTTCAGTAGAGGGGCACATTCGTCAAGGACTTCCCATTTTGCTGCCTGATTGAAATCAAAATCTTCAAGCTTTTCTGTAAGGGTCGCCGGATTGAACGCCTGGCACTGGCTTTCGCGCAGTCCGATAATTAAAGCACCGACATCGGAACGGGTAAAAGCGCGGGCATCGGGAATAACAGTGAATGGATGATTGGCCGGGAAACGCTGGTGATCTGTTCCGGTAATCCAGAAATGACTTCTTACTGGAGTGAATGGCAGGCCTACATGCAGTGGTTTCATCAGGAGGTTGGCCCATGAACCGGCAGCGTTGACAACAACAGGTGCTGTTATTGTTTCACCACTGATTAATTTTACTCCTGTAATGTTGTTTCCTTCAATGCAAATTTCTTCGACTTTCTGGTTTGATTTTATTTCTACTCCCAATTTCTGTGCAGCCTGTGCATATCCTGAACATAATAGCGCAGAGTCAATGAATGCATCGGTGGGCATATAGAGTGCTACATCTATATTGTCTGCTTTTATCCAGGGTAATAATTCTTTTGTTTTTTCTCTGCTTATCCGTTCGTTTGGAATTCCGAATCGCGTAGCGGCTTCTTCCAAGGCTTCCAGTCCTTTGAGTGACGCTTCGGATGAAGCGATGGTGATACTTCCGCATTGCTGCAGACCTAGCGAATTGTTGAGTAGTTTTTCTATCTCATCAATGCAGTCATAGGTCTCCTGAACAAGTTCCATTAGAGCCGGTTTGGTACGTGCTCGCGTCAATAGACAAGCGGCACGCGAAGATGCTTGTGAGGCTATTTCATTACTGTCGAGAAGCAGTATGTTTCCTGCGTTGCGTTTGGCCAGTTGGTAAGCGGTAGCGCATCCTAAAAGTCCACCTCCGATAATGATAATATCATATTTGTTTTTCATAAACTAAATAGTGTTATATTTTGGATTGATATATAAGTCATATTGGTTGTCGGTATTTTTGTTTTTTCCGATGGATGTCTGGTATCTTTTATAAATCAGTATACCGGCAACAGTAAAGAGTACGGAGCATATGGTACCTACGGTTCCAGCCATATTGTTATACAAGGCAAACCATTCAATGTCTATTTGTAAGAATTCTTTGGTGGATAAAAGACTTACCGTACCGACATATCCGATGAAATCTATGATGGCAATGAAGAAACCTACATTTCCCTTTATGCGGAAACATGCGATAAAACGGTCAAAGAATATGGTTTGGAAAGTGAGATAAGCTATGTAGAGTGACAGACTCTGAATGAGAAGCCAGGTTACAGGCTTTAAATCGAGTGCTTTATAGTTGAACGATACAAAGGTCATGGTCATGCATCCGATAACAACCAGTGTCATCAGCCACATCAGCGCATGGATATTGTTGCGGCAGAAGATAAACAGACTGAAGATTCCGAGAATAATCAGTGTTACAATACTGTCAATCTGAGCAAAAAGCCATGATGATTGATTGCTCATATCCAGTATGTTTACTAGGAAGTCTTCTTTTATATCACGCAAGACCAATAACATAAAATTACCGACAAACAACAGGGTGAGTATAGGGGCATATTGAATAAACAGGTTCACGCGTCCTTTATGGTCAAGTACGACCCGTTCGTTGCGTAACGCTATGTCTTCGGCTGTGGGATGTGGTAATCTTTTCAGCATATATCCCATAAAGATAAGTATGGGAAGGGCTACTCCGCCGATAACAGCCGGCATCCAGAATTGATTTATATGGAGTTCGTTCATGGTAAACAGTCCGAAACTTTTGGCAAGACCTGAACTGAACACAATGCTGACTCCCAACAGGCTTGCCAGCATGTCTGTGACTTTTCTTCCTTCAATGAAACTGAAAATTACGCCCCACATGCATCCCAGTGAAAGACCGTTTACGAACATGGCAATAACATTGAAAGGAGTATTGATCATGCCAAATGCTATCAGTGAAGCTTCTGCAAGAATTGCGGAATAGACAAAGAAGCGGAAACGTTTTTCGCGTTTCAGTTCAGAAATGATTTTTATTCCTGCAAATTTGGCTATCAAGTAACCTAATATTTGAATGGTGGTGACTGCAACTTTATAGTCGAAACCTAAAAACGACAGTCCTTCAAATGAAGCGGCTGTGTATGGTTTTCGTAAAGCATATACCAGTGAGTAGGAAAGAAGGGCTGCTCCTCCTGCCCATAATATTAATAAAATGTCTGAAATTTTCTTGTTTTCTTTAATCGTTTCCATAAAATATATATTAGTGTTCTTATTTCTTTTCTGATGCAAAAGTATACTTGCTTAAAATCTGAATGAATTAATTTATAAGGTATTATAAGGCGCATTTTATGGTGTTTTATAATGTCATATTTATATTATGGTTATGATATAAGAATGTAACGTTTGTAATATTATTGTAATAGATATTATTTATTTTTGCTAAATAATGAATGGGAATGAATGGACAAATTAGTATCACTTTATAATTTGATGAAAAAGCTCCGTGATGCTGGAGTAAAAATGAAGACTATTTCTGAGGAGACTGATATTGCATCGAGTGTCTTGTCTTCGCTGTATTCTTCTGTATTACCAATGTACATAACATTGGTTTCAGATGGAGAGGAATCGGATGCTGCTTTGGACCGGGCTTTACAGCAGGTAAACAATGTTTCGAAACGTAAACTGCTCGGATGTCTGGACGAGTTGTATGACAAGGTGTCGCACATGAGTCCACAGGTGATAACCGGAAAAGTGGTTAATCGTCCGTTTCTGGAAGATATCGAAAAGGAATCTGCAAAATATTTGTCTAATGCAGAAGCGTATACCGGTTTATATTTAGGTTACAGTGCTTCTTCTTTTTCAAGTGGCCTTAAGATTGAACCTTATCTTATTTCATCAGTTACCGGAGGTGAATCTATGGCAACAGTTTATTCGCAGAGTATGACGGGGGAGTTTTATGCTGGAATCGGATTCTTTTCGCCTTCGCAAATCGGATATTTGATGTTTAACGAGCAGAAACATTTGCAGCTGGCTTTGAAAATGGTTTATTTGCAGTTGCCAATTATATCGCATCCCGGTTTGTTGAAAGGTATTTATTTAACGCATGATTATAACAGAAATCCTATTGCGCGCAGAATTGTATTGGTGCGTCAGGGTGAAGAAATTTCTTTGGAGGAATTTGGACGGATGCGTACGGTTGTAGTGCCAACAGATGCTCTGACCGAAGAACAGATTGATTATTATAACTATACGTGCATGGCTGGAGATGTAATAAAAAGTATAATGCAGGTAGCTCCGACTGATACGATTGAAGAACTGAAACGTGAAAAACGCTTATTGGAGCTTTTGTAAGAAATATAAAAAAATAAAAGCTAAAGAATAGCTGTTTGTTCAGATATGTCTTTAGCTTTTTAATTATATGAAGAATTGTATGCGTGCAATACTTTTGCGGTATATTACCTTGGAAATGATTTATATAGTGTATATTTCCCTAATTGCTGATATCAGTTTCTTGAAGTCATTAGGGAAGACATCTCCAATGTTACCTATACGGAATGTGTCTGCTTGCGATATTTTTCCCGGATAAATTACAAAACCTTTTGATTTTAATTGTTGATAGAACTTTTTAAAATTAAAGTCCTCAGAGGGGTAGTAGAAAGAAGTAATAATCGGTGACTGTTCTGAATCTGCCAATAGAGTCTTGAAACCAAGTTCTCTCATACCTTCTACCAAAGTCTGATGATTTTCACAATAACGCATGTGGCGTGCCTCGATTCCTCCTTCTTCTTTTAATTCTTTCAATGCTTGCATAAAGGCCCGTACAACATGTGTAGGAGAGGTAAAACGCCATTTGCCGTGTCCGCTTTCCATCGTATTCCACTGATCATACAAGTCAAGTGATAATGAACGGGCGATGCCTTTACACTGACTTAGCAGTGAGCGGCGTGCAATGATGAATCCGAATCCGGGAACACCTTGTATGCATTTGTTGGCACTGCTTATCATAAAGTCGATGCCTAATCGGTACATGTCAATAGGAACACCTCCGAAACTACTCATGGCATCTACTATCAATATTTTATTATGGCGTTTAACTACCTTGGCAATATCTTCCAAAGGGTTTAGTATACCGGTTGTTGTTTCACAATGTACAACGGATACATGGGTTACTTCAGGATGCTGGTTCAGATACTTCTCTATCTCTTGTGGATCGATAGTCTGAGTTTCTTCAAACTTCAGTAGATGATGGTTGATATGATAGTATTCAGCTATGACTCCCATACGTTTACCATATGCTCCGTTAGCAGCAATAAGAAGATGGTCTTCTGGGCGTATTGTTGAACCTAATGTAGCTTCTACGCAGAAGCTTCCACTACCTTGCATAAGAACGGCAGTGTATTCTTCTGGATGGCTGCTGGCCAGATTGATCAAATCTTTTCTTATTTCTTCGACGATACCTAAATTGTAATCTTCATCCCAAGTACACCAATCACTCATCATTGCTTCTTTGACAGATTCGCTGGTAGTCAGCGGACCAGGTGTTAATAACAGATATGGTCTCATATATAGTAAAATTGAATTTATAATGTGTTGTTATATTTATATGGCTTCAAATAATTGTAATCGTATTTGTTTCTTATTGATAGAATTCGTTGCTATTGATACGGGCGTTGATACATTCTATCAAATCGGGCAGTTCGTCTATGGAATCAATGACGTAATGTGCTCCTGCAGCATACATGCGTTTTCTGACTTTCCACATTCGTTTTTTCAGTTCATCCTGGGGCATGGATTGTACTTCATCTTCAGTTAGTCCCATTTCGTTACTTCCTAATATAACTCCTACGCTCCATACTCCAGCATTTAGTCCTTCCTTTATGTCGGCAATGGTGTCTCCGTATTTTACAACAGACAGACGTGAAGGAACTGCCAGGTCACACATGTTTTTGTATATCATGTAAGGGTATGGGCGTCCGGCCGGTAAATTGTCGGATGTTACACAATTATCGGGTGAATATCCTTTTTCTGCGGCAGCAGGTATTACGACATCCATCATTTCTTTGGTATATCCAGTGGTAGAGCCTATTTTTATATCTTGTTTCCGGAGTTTGTCTATTGTTTCAATAACGTTTGATATCGGACCGGTATATTCTCTTAGCGTGGCAAACAACAGTCGTTGAAATTCATCATAGCGTGCTCTGACATCTTCTTCGTTATAAGCACGTCCGTATTTTTGTTTGAAAGCGTTTCCGATTCTTTCCATGTCAAACAAAGCTCGGATATGATCTATTTTAGTAAGTCCCATTGGTTTACGTGCTTCTTGAGCTGTAATATTTATACCAATAGCTCTGAAACTTTCAACAAAAGCTGATACAGGTGCAAAACATCCGTAATCAATAGCCGTACCGGCCCAATCCATAATTACACATTCAATTCTTTTCATAATGTAGTAGTTGTTAAATATACGTTATTGTTAATATTGTTCTCTAAATTCAAATCATTATTATAAGTTGTTTTTCTGTTTTTTTCTTTCAGAATATAAATCATGGAAGCTATGAAGGCTATGCAACATGTAATTCCGATATAAACACTCATTTGATTGTAAAATAAGGCCCAGTTGATATGTGATGCATAAAATTCTTTGAATAGCAACAGAATAACAGTGCCGGCATAGCCTATGAAATCTATTGTAATGATAAAAAATCCCACATTCCCTTTTATTTTGAATGCTGCGATAAAGCGTTCAAAGAATATTGTTTGAAAACTTAAATAGGCAATGTCCAGGCACAGACTTTGCATAAACAGCCAAGCTGTTGTCGTTATTTGAATTTTATCAGATAATGTTCCGAAATATGCCAGGCATCCCATACCTATTGTGGACATTAATAATAAAAGATGTAATACTTTTATATGGTTATGAACTGAAGCCAAAGCTATAAAAATGCCCAGCATTATTAATGTTGCAATACTGTCAATCTTAGCAAAAGCCCATGAAGATATGGTATTGACGTCAATGATGCATACTATAAAGTCTTCCTTAATGTCACGTTGTACGGTGAGTAGCAGATTCGCAATAAACAGCATAACCAGTAAAGGCATGAATTGACGGAATAATTTTAGTCTTTGTTGTCCGTTTAAAGTAACTCTTTTGGTTCTGGAAGCAATGTCTTCTTCGGTTGGTTGAGGGAATTTAGTCATTATCCATCCGGTAAAACATAATAGGGGGAAGGCTATTGCCCCAATAAATGCCGGCATCCAAAATTCACTGATATGTAATGTGTTTAATGTGTATAGTCCCAGTGACTTTGCAATTCCTGAGCTGAAAGCCATACTTACTCCCATGATACTGGCTAATATATCGGTAGTGCGTCTTCCTTCCAGAAAGCTGAATATAACTCCCCACATACACCCGAGCGACAATCCGTTAAAAAATAATGCAAAAACATTGTAAGGAATGGGTAATATGGCAAATGCCAATAGAGATATTTCTGATAGAAGAGCTGAATATATGATGAATTTTAATCTGCCTTCCGGTTTGAGTTCGGATATATATTTGATGCCAATTAATTTTGCTGAAACATATCCAAGTAATTGTATGATGCTTATGGCAATCTTGTAATCAGTACCGAATACTTCAAGATCATTGAATTCAGCAGCGGTAAATGGTTTTCTGAGTGCATACACCAGTGAGTATGAAAGTAAAGCTGTTCCTCCTGCCCATAATATAAAAAGCAGACTGGAAATGGATTTTGTTCTTTTTAATTGCAGATATGTGTTCGATATTGTATTCATTTTTGTCTTTTCTTGCGATTGCGGTGCAAAGGTATGTTCTTCTTAACTCTCAAAAAATGAATAAAATATGAATAATAACCGTGTAGCAATTCAGTAATATTTATGTAAATGAATTATCACGGGTATGCAATGTTTTTACAACGACAATGCAATGATAATGTAATATTGATTTATTTTGATGTATAAAGAGAATATTGTATTTTTACTTTCAATTTTGAGAAAGATGTAACAAGATGCTGGACGAATTAAAACAGATATATGATAGAATTTCTTTTCTGAGGCAGAAAGGAGTTAAAATGAAAGAAATAGCAGAACATGCCAATATATCACCAAGCGTGTTATCTGCTGTCTATTCTACGGTTTTCCCTGCATATTTTAAGAATCTGGAGAAAGGGATGGATGATGATGAGGCTCTTGATAAGGCTCTGGTATGGGTAAACAATGTTTCGAAAAAGAAATTGCTGGGAATGCTGCCTGAATTAAAAAATTCATTGTTCTTATTGGATATAATACCGAAAACTTCAGCGAATGATGCTCGTGTTCCGTTTCTTGCCATGTTGGAAACCAATATGAAAGAGACTTTAGGACGTATAGTTAATTACAGTGGCATTTATCTGAGTTATAGTATATCTTCATCCAGTAACGCCATGAAGATAGAACCGTATCTTATTGCTCCGGCTGAAAATGGCAATTATGTAGAAGTCGGTCATAATAATGCTTATGGAACATCTCATTGGGGAATAGCCTTGATGAATGGGGTCAATCATCTATATCTTACTTTTAATGAACATCAGGCTCCTCAGTTGGCTTTGTTTCATATATGCTTGAAAGTGCCGATGTATGATTCTCCTCCATTTTTATGCGGATTATATACCTGCTTTGATTATAATTACAATCCTGTAGCCCGAAGAGTTCTTTTTGTAAAGTATTCGGACAGTGTTAACAGAGAGGAGTTCCTTAAGATGAAAGGAATGCTGAAAGATTTTAGTCAGCTTGATGAGAAGGAAAAAGTATATTATGAGTATACTTGTCATCAGGAGGATATTATTCGTATGTGTAATGTACCTTCGCCGCAGATGACGGAAAGAGATTTAATAGTGGAAAAAGAATTGTTGGCAATAACATTAAATAAGAAATAGATACATTTACGAGAAATTTTATAGCATGAAAAGATTTGTGATTTTAATTACTGTATGGCTGGCCATGGGCTGGGCATATTCTGTTGCTACCAAAGCGCAGAATGTTTCATGGGCAGAACCTATGAAACTGCAATTGGAACAGATGGCTGACAGTTTATGTAAAAATCTGACTCCTTGGAAAGTTCCTGATAAGGTATATAAGGTGGAACGTTATGGGGCGAAAGCGGATGGAAAGACAATGAACACGAAAGCCATTCAGAAGGTGATTGATATTTGTTCGGAACGTGGGGGTGGAGTAGTGCTTTTTTCAAAAGGTGATTATGTAACCGGAACCATAGAACTCAAAAGTGGGGTGATGCTCGAAGTTGCTGCTGGAGCACGCATACTGGGTAGTACGGATATAAAAGATTATCCGGAGAAAGTAGAAGAGTTCAAGAGTGTCATGAGTGAGATTTATCTTTTCAAGCAGTCTTTGATATACGCGGAGAAAGCTGAACGCATAGGAATACGTGGAAAAGGGGAGATTTATTTCCGGGGTGAGAAGAAACATTTTTCCAGCCCTCAGACAATAGGTCCTATTAAAGACCGTCCCGTAGGAATTCGGATGATCCAATGCAGCAATGTTGTTTTGCAGGATATATTTTTGCACAATTCGGCTTCGTGGATGCAAAACTATGTAGCCTGTCGTAATTTGATATTTGACGGTGTTCATGTAGAAAATCAGGCAAACTTTAATAATGACGGTCTTGATCCTGACGGATGCACTAATCTTATCATTCGAAACTGTTTTATCAATTCGGAAGATGACGCCATGTGTCTGAAAGGATGTAGCGGATTGCCGTCGCAGAATATTCTTATTGAAAATTCTACCTTTGTAAGTACATGCAATGCTTTTAAGATTGGTACTGATACGCAAGGTGATTTCCGTAACATCGTTCTGCGTAATCTCACGTTGGGAGGAGTTCCCGATTCGCTGACGACCATTTCCGGTCCGCAAGCCAGTTCAGGACTGACATTCGCCACTGTCGATGGAGGTGATGTAAGCCGCATTCTGGTTCAGAATGTTACCATTAATCAGGCGCGCAGCCCTATATTCATGCGTGTGGGATATCGTGGACGTGTGATTCCCGGTTCTGCCAAACCTGCTCTGGGAAGCATTCATCATATATTGATAGAAAACGTAAAAGGTGAGCGTAATTTTGTTCAGGGGTCCTTTATATCAGGAATGCCCGACGGTTATGTTCATGATATCTATATTCGCAATTATCATCTGAAAATGTCAGGAGGCGGAACAGGCGATATGATTATTCAAAATGTGCCCGACCGTAAGAGCATTTATCCGGATTCGCATCAGTTTTCTGTTGACGGATTGCCCTCATACGGATTCTTTTTCCGCCATGCATACAGTCTGTTGCTAGAAAATGTTTCTGTGACTCCTGTGATGAAAGACCTGCGTCCGGAAATTTATAACGGAGGTGATGCGTTTGATATACGATATAATGATAAGGTAATCAAAGAAGGAAAAGCAGCAGATATGCCTTCGGAATAACCGTGCAGGCGGACAGAAACCGTATTTCTGTCAGAAAATAGGTGTTTCAAAGACTGTATATTATTGTTCTTTCATGGATTTTTGTACATTTGTCCGGTCTTTCGATTAAAGAATACATATGATAATTGGTATAGATGTGGGCGGAAGCACCACTAAAATAGTAGGAATAGAAAACGGAAGTGTAAAATATCCGATGTTTGTGAAGGCAAATGACCCGATAACCTCATTGTTCGGTGCGTTTGGCAAGTATATTTATGATAATTCAATTCTACTTTCAGATATAGAGCAGGTAGTGCTTACGGGAGTAGGAAGCTCGTATATTACCCAACCTTTATACGGACTTCCTACAACCTGTACGGACGAATTTATTGCAAACGGACTGGGTGCTCAGTATGTTACTGACCTGGACAGCCTGATTGTTGTCAGCATGGGTACAGGTACCTCTTTCGTGCAGGTAGAGAAAGATGTTATTCGTCATATTGGGGGGATTGGTATTGGAGGAGGTACGTTGTTGGGACTCTCGCAGCTGCTTTTGCAGACTCAGGATATATGCTGGATTTCAGAACTGGCAAAGAAGGGAAACTTGGAAAATGTAGATTTGCAGATCCAGGATATCTGTCGTACTTCTTTACCGGGACTCCCTCTTGATGCTACCGCCTCACTTTTTGGCAAAATCGGAAACAGCGCCCATCCCGAAGATATTGCGTTGGGTTTGCTGCATATGGTGCTTCAGTCTATTGGTCAGGCGGCTATTTTGTCGGCTTTAAACACCTCCATTCATGATTTTGTGCTGATTGGCAATCTTACTCAGTTGCCCCAGTGCAGGCCTATTTTCAGAATAATAGGCGAGATGTATAATGCCCGTTTCATTATTCCGGAGTATGCTGAATACCGGACTGCCATTGGTGCTGCCTTGGCTTATTTGAAACGTAAGGATTCCTGTTGGCCGGTAGGTGCCAAGACCGGAAAATGATTACGGAATATGGAGAAAAGGATGCGGGTTGCTTTTATAGGCAATAGCCATATGGCCTATTGGCCTTTGGAGGTGTTTTTCCCACAATGGGAATGCATGAACTATGGCCTTCCGGGCGAAGGTTTGGATTATGTGGCCTCTTTTTCGGAGGATGTTTCAGACTGCAAGGTAGTCATTCAGTTTGGAACCAATGATTTATACAGACTCAATTATGATAACATGCAGGCATATGCGCAAGATTATGTTGAGGCTGTAAAGGCGATACATGCTAAAGAGAAGTATCTTTTTTGCATCTTTCCGCGAAATGATTATAGAGGGAGTGTTTCCGTAAACCGTTTTATTGCCTCTCTTAATGCTGAAATAAAATCCCGTCTGAAAGATACGGATATTGTTTATTTGGATGTCTTCAGTCGTTTATTATCCGACAATGGATGTTTGAATCCAGATTATACGGTTGATGACCTTCATTTGAATGGATCCGGTTATCGGATTCTGGCCGAGTGCCTGATGCAACATGTTGCATTGGTCGATAGTAAAGATTTGTGAACGTTGTTTCCGTTATTCTTTGTTGTTCAGGATAATCAGTGCACCGAGTACTCCCGGAATCCATCCCATGAGTGTGAGGATGAATACAATCAGGAAAGAACCGCATCCTTTGTCTACAACAGCCAAAGGCGGAAAGATAATTGCAAGTATGACTCTTATGACAGACATAATCTTATTCTGTAGTTTATAGAAATACGTATGATATCTTTATACAATGCTGGTGTAAAGATATAAAAATAGCGGTAAAAGTGCTTGGCTTTTGCTGAATATTCGTCATTTTTATTGAACGGCCCAGCTTATTGCCTGCTTCTGGCCTTGAATACGGGACGGTTTTGCTGGATGTCTGACGCGTGTCCGAACCAGTATCCGCTTCCTTCGGGAGCATTGGGGTCTGGAAGAAAACAAAGACGGAGTGTGTCATTATAAATTCCATATTCTACATCCCATGATAATGGAGGAGTCTGATGGCGGGTACGTACGTGCTCGGCCGGTTGCTTTTTGAGTGACATTCCGGCTTCAATCCATGCGATGCTGACTTCTGTGGTATATGCCGGATAGTACTTCTTGCAAAATGTATAAAGGATGATGCCTCTTCGTTCCAGACTTAAAGGCTGTTCTGCAACGTCCAGTTCACGAAGATATTCAAGCATGCGATATAAAAAGTCTTTTTCTTCGATGATAAGCTTTCGTGTGACCTTCTGCCAGGCCGGAGTGTTGTAGAATCCGTCGAGCAAGCGCGACAGCTGGTATGCCGTGCGCAGTTCTTCAATGCTTATTTCATTGGTCTGTAAAACTTCATAAGGCGGAAACGGAGCATATTTGATTCCCAATTCGGAAGCTTTCCGGCGCATTTCCGTGCCGGGAAGGAGCTTGAGTGATTCAAGCTGGATTTCTCCCGCACCGTAGCGTGCCAGTTCTTTTACATCGTCGAATATCTCCGTAAGATGATAAAGAGGAAGCCCGGCTATGAGGTCGGCATGAGTTTCCATGTTCGGTAATGAGCACAGATATTGCAGTCCGGCAAGTGCATCGCTTAGTTTGCCGTGTCTGCGGCTGGTCTGAAGCACATTTTCGTGCAGGCTTTGTATGCCGGCTTCAAGGTGAAGGAGTCCGTTCGGTAGATTGTGGAGCATTTCCTTCAGTTCCGGTGTAAGCAAAGCCGGATGAATTTCGAGATGGAAACGGATATCAGGCCAGAATTCACAGAATACCTGCAGTAATTCTTTTGCTCGCTGACTGTTGTAATTGAAAGTTCGGTCCAGTACGCGTATGTTTTTAATACCGTGAGCATGAATTGTATGGATGCGTTTCCTTATTGTCTCAATGGGGAGTGTACGTACCGGCTTTTCACCGCCACTGACGCAGAAGGCACATGTATTGAAACATCCGCGGGTAGTTTCGAGCTGGACGAAAGGTTTGCTCCAGTTAAAGAATTCACTTTCCTCGGGTGCATGCAGTTTCTCAAAATCCATTACACGGGCTATTCCATTGTCAATGTATGTACCGTTATTGTTGATGTAGCAGATGCCGGGAATATCGGTCCACTGTTCCGGTGTGTTCCACACATTGCAGAATTGTGGAAACTGTTCTTCACCTTCACCTCTGAGTACGCAGTCAATAAACGGGTTGCTTCGCAGGAAATATTCGTTGTCGCCGAGAAATTCCGGTCCGCCAAGTACAATGTGTGAGTCGGGAAGCAAAGCTTTGGCCCGGCAGAGAATATGCAACAATGCTTCATGGGTGAAAAGTCAGCATGTGGCAGCAATGAGCGAAGGCTGGTGTTTTATGATTTGTGCCGTGACATAATCAGGATCTTCGTTGATTGTTGCAGATACGGAAGCCCATTGGATATTCTTGTTGTCGAGCATCTGGGCATGCAGTGCTGGCAATGCCAATGAAGAATGTGCATATGAACTGTTCAAGTCAAGCCAAAGAATTTTCATTTTCTGTACCGTGTTTTTGTCCGTTATTGGGAAGTGATGCAAAGATACTATGATTATCTGTTTTATACAATAGAAGTATTTGGGAGTGACATAGGAGAAAAAAGAAAAAATCAAGGATATGATTTTGAAATTTATATCCTTGATTTTTTAAATTATAAGTTATGAAGTATTACTTTTATAGCCTTCTTTTTTATTTTTATAACTTATTATTTTATTATTCTTCTTGTAAGTATATTCGAAGTAGTGATGCTTTGGAAACAAGTCTTTATTTTTGCCATTTTTTCTTTTTGAGATAGATATATACACACAGGCCAATGACAATCATTATGACCCATGCCAACAGATATCCGTATCGCCAGTCCAGTTCCGGCATCCATTTGAAGTTCATTCCCCATACGCCAACGAGAAATGTCAGTGGAATGAAAATGGTAGATACGATGGTGAGACGAGTCATAATATCGTTCATCCGCAAATCATTGTTTGAGATGTAAAGTTCCATTAAGGATGACAGCGTTTCACGGCAGTTTTCTATTGTTTGTATAGCATACAGCAAATGGTCGTTTACGTCACTGAAGAAAGCACGGTTCCCGGAATGAAAAAGTGTGGACTCTGAACGTAAGATTCTGGAATATTGCTCTTTTAGCGGGAATACGGTTTGTTTCATCTGTAAATATTGCTTGCGTAACATTTGTATCTGGACACCGATATCACGATCGTTCTTGTTTTCAAACAGAGCAGATTCCAGATCTTCAAGTGCATCGTCTATATGTGAAACGACAGAGATGTAATTCATTACCAAGCTGTTGAACAATACGCTGAAAAGGAAGTCGGAATCTCTTTCGCGAATCTTGAGGATGTTGTTGCGTATGGCGGATACTGCTTCGTCAAAAAACGGGCAGTCTTCTTCCATGAAGGTAAGTACATAGTTGTTTCCCTGCATGATGCATACATGATTCTGATGAATTTCTTCATCATTCGGACTGTCAGATTCGCAAGATATTTCTGATATTTTACTTATTAATACATTGTATGTTTCGCGTTCTTCAATCTTGCTCGGATGATTTACGTTCAGAATATCCTGTATGGTGAGGAAATTGATTTGAAAATAAGCGCATACTTCACGGATGGTTTCTGTGTTTCGCAGGCCATGTACCTGAATCCAGTTGATGCATCTGGGAATGATTTTTGAAGACACCTCCTTGAAATTGTTTCCGGAGAATTCAATAAATTCTTTTTCTCCGTAACTGCACAGGTGAAAATGGGTAGGTGTATCACTGTCTCCTGTGTAAACCAGCTTTTCACTTAAAAGATTGTTTTTCATACAATGACTAATCAAAAAAAGTTCTTTTTATTATTGTTGCATGGTAGTGCTGTCTCCTTTCAGAACAGGCAAGTCCCAATGATATTTTACGGCCAGGATTCGGGCCAGGAATACACTGATACCACTGATTATTTCAGTTACTATGATGTCAAAGTTCAGATAAGAACAAAGACCGTATACCAGTCCGCCGATTACGCAGGCCATTGCATAGATTTCTTTACGGAAGATAAGAGGAACTTCGTTGATGAATACATCACGGATTACACCTCCGGCTGCACCTGTAATTGTTCCCATAATGATTGCCACCCATAAAGGAAAGTCCAGATGAAGAGTTTTTTCAACTCCAACTACTGTAAACAGAGCTAGACCGATGGTATCGAATATGAAAAATGTATTTTGCTGACTGATGAGGAACTTTCCGAATAGAATAACGCCTAGCAGTGCCAATGCAGAACATATGAGATATACGGAATTGGTCATCCAGAATGGAGTCAGATTCAGCATTAAATCACGGATTGTTCCTCCGCCGATGGCTGTCGCCACTCCAACTACGTATGCACCAAACCAATCAAATCTCTTGGCGGAAGCAAGGCGGATACCACTGATGGCAAAGGCAAAAGTTCCTATAAATTCCAATACTTGTACAAAGGTTGGTACGCTTATTACAAAATCTTGATTCATGATAAATTAGTTTACTTTATTTAAATAGTTACCGTTTAAGAATGCTTTCAGGTTGTTTTCAGCCTGTTTCATCAGTCGCTTGCGTGCTTCCAGTGTTGCCCAGGCTATATGGGGAGTAATAAAACAGTTGCGTGCGTGTAATAACGGATTGTCATTGGTTGGAGGTTCTGTTGAAAGTACATCCACTCCGGCCGCGTAAAGAACATTGTTGTTCAAAGCTTCGGCAAGGTCGGCTTCATTTATCAGTTGTCCGCGTGCGGTATTGATTAAAATAGCAGTCGGCTTCATCAGGTTCAGCAGTTTTTTGTTGATGAATCCTTGGGTATCGGGTGTTAACGGGCAGTGAAGAGTGACGATGTCACATTCTTTAAACAAAACTTCCAGATTGGCTTTGATTGTGCCTGAGGGGAGACTTGAGATATCGCCCGATGTATATGCGTAAACAATCATGCCAAAAGCCTTTGCTATTCGTCCTACAGCTTTTCCGGTATTTCCCATTCCGACAATTCCAATTTTTTTTCCTGCCAGTTCCATCAAGGGAGTATCCCAATAGCAGAAATTTCCTTCTTTTTGCCACTTTCCCTCTTGGTTTTCTTGTGTATAATGGTCTATGCGATGCAGTATGTTTAATATATGCGCAAATGTCATCTGGGCCACAGAGTCTGTTCCATATGCAGGTATATTGGTCACTGTGATATTGCAGTCGGCAGCCGCAGCAATATCTACAACATTATATCCTGTTGCCAGAACACCTATATATTTCAATCTGGGCAGATTTCTTATCATATCACCCGAAATAACCGTTTTGTTTGTAATCAATACGTCTGCATCCTTTGCGCGTTGCAGAACTTCGGATGCATCAGTATAATCATATATTACACAATCGCCTAATTCTTTGAATCCGTCCCATGACAAATCACCGGGATTCAGACAATAACCGTCTAAAATTACAATTTTCATATTTGTATTTACTCTTAAAATTATTTATTGTTGTTTTTGTATTTGTCTCCCCATAGCATATCCATGCGTTCTTTTAGCTTTGATTCTGCACTGTTGTTTTGTGGTTCCCATATGCGCGTGTATTGTATTTCGTCTGGCAGGAACTGTTGCTTGACGAAATGTCCTTCATAATTATGGGCGTATTTATAATCTTTTCCATATCCTAGCTGTGCCATTAGTTTGGTTGGGGCATTGCGCAGGTGTAGCGGAACAGGTAAGTTCCCGGTGTTATGAACCAACTCTATGGCTTTGTTGATGCCTTCATAAGCCGAGTTGCTTTTCGGACTTGTTGCCAGATATACAGTAACCTCCGCTAAAGGTATGCGTCCTTCAGGCCATCCTATTTTCATTACGGCTTCAAAAGCTGCGTTTGCAAGAAGAAGTGCGTTGGGATTGGCCAGTCCTATATCTTCAGCGGCAGATATGAGTAATCTGCGTGCGATAAAGGCCGGGTCTTCTCCTCCTTCAATCAGGCGTGCAAGCCAGTATAAGGCTCCATCAGGGTCGCTTCCTCTGATAGACTTTATGTAGGCTGAAATGATGTCGTAGTGCATTTCGCCGTCTTTGTCATATGCCAAAGGATTTTGTTGCAGACGCTCTACAACCTTTTCGTCTGTAATGACAACAGTCTTATCTGTGTCAGCTTCTACTACCAGTTCTAGGATATTAAGAAGTTTGCGTGCATCGCCTCCTGAATAGCGTAATATGGCATCAGTTTCTTTCAGCTCAATGGAACGTTTGGATAATTCTATGTCTTGTGTTATGGCACGATGCAGTAATTCTAGAAGGTCGTCTTTCTCAAGAGACTTCAAGACATATAGCTGACATCGTGAAAGTAACGGTCTGATAACTTCAAAAGATGGATTCTCTGTTGTCGCTCCAATCAGAGTGATGACTCCCGTTTCAACAGCTCCCAATAAAGAATCCTGCTGGGATTTGCTGAATCGGTGAATTTCGTCAATGAACAAAATCGGGCTGGCTTGTGAAAAAAAACGTCCGTTTTTTGCCTTGTCGATGACTTCGCGCACGTCTTTTACTCCTGAAGTGACAGCACTCAGGGTATAGAATGGGGTTTCCAACTTGTTGGCTATAATCTGAGCCAGCGTCGTTTTTCCCACGCCGGGAGGTCCCCATAATATGAAAGAAGATATACGTCCGGAGTCTATCATCCTGCGTAAGACAGCTCCCGGTCCTACCAGATGTTTCTGGCCTATGTATTCATCAAGATTTTTAGGACGTAATCTTTCTGCTAATGGTTGTATCATAATACGTGTTTTTTATATCTCATTAAAAAGTCAACTTCAGAGCAATTCTTATTCCGTGTTTGTTTACGTTGGGGTGGTCCAGATAATTTAGACGGCGTACATAATCTATTTGCAACAGTCTGAATATGTTATGTACTCCTACCATCAGTTCCATATAAGGTTTGTCTTTTTCCATTATAAAGCTTGACGGTTCGCCGTCGCGTGTCGGGAACAGATAAAGCTCACCATCCTGATGCAGGTAAGGATTATTCTTGTCTGTAAGCTGGCCATAAAAAGTTTTGAATCCGAAATGTTCTCTCCATTTAAGCCTTCGCAAAAACGGAATTCTGTTGAGAAGCTTTCCGTTCATGTCATAGTCTATGTCAAGCGAAACATATCGGTCATTCATGAATTCCATATTTGTCAGCATGTTAAAGCTTCCCCGCTGAAGGAAATATGAACTGTTTGCGGGTGGCATTAACAGGAGAGGGAAGGGGACTTTGTTCCATTGTGCACCGGCTTTTAACGTGATATCCATTCGGCCCCATGATGAAAGCCACAAACGTTTGAAAACCGAAGCTTCGGTCAGGTTGTAATTGTAGTCTCCTCCCAGGAATCCTTTTATACCTATTGTATGTCCTAACGTGAAGACTGGTGCATTCCTGTTTACAGGACGTCGTGACTGCTTGGTATTGATATATGTTTCATGCGGGGCATAACGCAAAGTCAGTGCCGCTTCTGTGGTATTCAGCTTGTTTATGAATGTCGGAATCTCATTGCCGTCATTTTTGATATATTGTAGTTTTCCCGTTGGTTCTTCCTGATTCCTCCGGAGTTCAAGCTTGGTTGAAAATCCGCTGAATGATTCGTATTCGTATTTCAATGTCAGTTTCTTGAAATACATCATCTGGTCTATTTTCGTTGTCTTGAAAGAGCCGAAAAGATTATCCTTATCCATAGTCAGAAATTTATCAAGCGGTGACATTACATCCGATTGGTAAGTAAGTGCTATGGAATGACGGGGAAACTCAAAGGGCATATAAGCCTTTTTTTCAAAAGAATATTCCAATTCACCCATGTATTTGGATTTCTGATCTTTGAAACCATAGGCATAGTATCCTTTGAAAAACAAATGAGGGTTAAGATTGGCTGTAGTGGCTCCTCCAACACGTAATCTTATACCATCTATATAATTGGATGATATGAGTGTACTTAACGGACCGACGTCAATCTTGCTTGGAGTTTCCTTTGATCCTGTTTCTATATAATTTTCAGCAAATAAACGTAATATCCAGATTACGTATTTGGCACCGGCAGTTTTTTCTATGCTTTCAACAAAATTATCCATATTGGCTTCTTTTGAAGTCAAAGGTACAGAACGGGCTTTATCCCAGAAATTATCTTTTCGCATATAAGCATCGGCACGCATTTCTTCTTTTCTAGCATTGCCGAAATCTGAATCGGGTATAGGTGCAAAAGAGAAATCCGAATAGCGGGTTATTCTGCGCACGACAGCTCCTTGTAAAGACTTTACAGGATAAATATCAGTCGACATGTCATCAATGATTAATCCCCATTCTCCGTTTGGCAGTTTTTGATAATCCTGTGTTAATGAGAAATTCTCTACAAAGTTGACTCCTGTATGTTTGGGGAGATTCATTATGCAACGTCGTACAGTATATGAAGAGTCGGCCAATACATAAAGATGTCCCGTAAAACCGAAATCTTGTGAGTTTTGTGGCACAAATGTAAGGTGAAAGCATTTCTCTTTTTCAACATAGGTGGTATCCATGATATAATACCGGTAAAAGGATATGGCACCATCTGCAATGGGGCTCACAAATTTTTTTCGCAATAAATAAATACTGTTGTCATAGATATCTACTTCGGAGAAGACGTCTTGCAGAACCTCATCGACCATGTCTCCCAAATGAAACAGATTGTCTATTCCGGTAGAACGTATACCGTTTACTATTGTTTTTTCTTTTTCCGGTTCTTTTCGATATAGTACCTCTGAAGATATTTCTTTCACGGAAAGCGGTAAAATAAGTTTGTCTCCTGTTTCGTTCACTTCCAGTTGATTTATCAGGAAAGGCATTTTTTTCAGAATCCCTTTATCCAGTGACAGAGGATTTATATCATCCAATGCAATGGTTAGTTTCTCGTATTTATCATAACGGTAAAAATCATTATCCTTTAAATGATTCTTCTTTTTGGCAGCGATGACTTTTCTCATCATGATTACGGCCGGATTATCTTTTTTACGGTAGCGTTCTTTTTTGGGGCGAACTACCATTTCGTCCAGCAAGATATTGTCTGGTACCAGTTGGACATCCAGTTTTTTTGTCTTTCCGGGTATCAGTTTTATAGTTTTGGTCTTATAGCCAACGGCAGAAAAAGTCAATGATTCATATTCTGGTTTGATATTGATTTTATAATAGCCGCTGTTATCTGTTATGGCGATACCTTCTTTATTATGTGATATTGATATGTATGGGAGAGTCTCATTAGTCAGGGAATCAGTCACAACTCCGTAAACTTGTGCTGAAGCCTGACTTGCTATGATATATAACAAGCCCAATAACCAATATTTATAAACGTATTCTTTTAACATCTAAAGTATTACTATTAGCTTACAAATTTAGTTTTAAGGTGTGGTTTGATATTAATAATTCAAAACATATTAAATATAAATAACAGTATAAAAGAAAAAATGGGTTTTATTCAGTTTGAAACATATTCATGTGTTGGGAAATTCCAAATCTTTGACGCTATTCTATATTGTTAAAATAACAATCATTTATAAAAATCTATATACAAATATTTAATATGTGAATTTTACTTTTATAAGTGCGCTTTTAGAGATGTCTGTTTGTGTAATAGAAAAAAACGGAGCCTTTTCTCAAAGACTCCGTTTCTAAGTTTTCAATAGGTATTAGTTTTTTTTAAGGTAAAAAGATTGTTTTCAGGATAACGTTGCAAAGATGCAACCTTATTTGTAATTATGCAAATATATTTTCATGTTAGAAAACATATTTGGCACTAATAAGTGTGTTTGAGGCACTTATTTTTCATAACAGTTCAATGTGTTACTAATATTTTTTAAAATGCGGGTTTATAAGAATGAATAAATCGCATTTTGTAAATAAAAAAAGCTTACTAGCGGATGACACTTGCTAGGATATATATACATTTGTAAAAATAGACATATTTATTGAATAGCTTTATTTTTTTTATTGTTTGCGATTGTTGCAAAGAAAACAAATACTATTCTGTTAATTTTATAATTTGTAGGTTATTTATCAATTCTATACCAAAAAGAATCATTAAATTTGCGCCATTATGAATAAAAAATAAGCAATATGACTGAAAATACATCTGAAATTGTTGAAAAGAAAAGCTTGAACTTCATAGAGCAGATGATAGAGAAAGATCTGCAAGAGGGTAAAAATGGTGGTAGGGTACAAACACGATTCCCGCCTGAACCCAATGGATATCTTCATATAGGACATGCAAAAGCTATATGCATGGATTTTGGAGTGGCTGCAAAATATAATGGAGTTTGTAATTTGCGTTTTGATGATACCAATCCGACAAAAGAAGACGTAGAATATGTTGATGCCATTAAGGAGGATATAAAGTGGTTGGGCTTTAATTGGGGGCATGAATATTATGCTTCTGATTATTTTCAGCAGTTATGGGATTTTGCTGTTCGTCTGATAAAAGAAGGTAAAGCTTATGTCGATGAGCAATCGGCAGAAGTAATCAGTCAGCAAAAGGGAACTCCGACTCAGCCTGGAATAGAAAGCCCGTATAGAAATCGTCCGGTAGAAGAAAGTCTGGTTCTTTTTGAGAAGATGAACAGCGGTGAGTTGGAGGAAGGAACGATGGTATTGCGCGCCAAGATTGATATGGCAAGTCCTAATATGCATTTTAGAGATCCTATTATATATCGTATTGTAAAAACTCCTCATCATCGTACGGGTGATAAATGGAAAGCATATCCAATGTATGATTTTGCTCATGGACAGAGTGATTTCTTTGAAGGTGTTACTCATTCTTTGTGTACTTTGGAATTTGTTCCTCATCGTCCGTTATATGATTTGTTCATAGATTGGCTTAAGGAAGGTAAGGATTTGGACGACAATCGTCCGCGCCAGACAGAGTTCAATAAGTTGAATTTGAACTATACCTTAATGAGTAAACGTAATCTGCTGACTTTGGTGAAGGAAGGACTGGTAGATGGATGGGATGATCCAAGAATGCCGACAATATGTGGATTCCGTCGTCGCGGATATTCACCGGAGTCAATACGGAAGTTTGTGGATAAGATTGGTTATACTACTTATGATGCTCTTAATGATTTGGCTTTATTGGAAAGTGCCGTTCGTGAAGATTTGAATGCAAGAGCTACTCGTGTGTCGGCGGTAATTAATCCGGTAAAACTGATTATAACCAATTATCCGGAAGGACAAGTTGAAGTTATGGAAGCTGTTGATAATCCGGAGGTCGAAAACTCATCAACTCATACAATCGAGTTTAGTCGTGAGTTATGGATGGAGCGTGAAGACTTCATGGAAAATGCGCCTAAGAAGTTCTTTAGAATGACTCCTGGACAAGAAGTACGTCTTAAAAATGCGTATATAGTAAAATGTACAGGATGCAAGAAAAACGCAGAGGGCGAAATTGAAGAAATATATTGTGAGTACGATCCGAATACAAAGAGTGGAATGCCTGAGAGTGCCCGCAAGGTTAAAGGTACATTGCATTGGGTTAGCTGTGCGCATAGTATTCCTGCAGAGGTACGTTTGTATGATCGTTTGTGGAAAGTTGAAAACCCGAGAGATGAGCTGGCTGCCATTCGTGAAAGTAAAAACTGTTCAGCTCTTGAGGCTATGAAGGAAATGATCAATCCTGATTCGTTGACGATATTGAAGAACTGCTATGTAGAGAAGTATGCAGCATCTAAGAAACCGTTAGATTATCTTCAGTTCCAGCGTATAGGATATTTTACAATGGATAAGGAATCTACACCGGAGCATTTAATCTTTAACAGAACTGTTTCTTTGAAAGATACTTGGAGTAAGATAAATAAATAGTAATTAGATATAAGTATAAATCCGATGCAAGAAATAGTTTTTAAGCATCGGATTTTTTATTATGTTCGTTATTGTATGAATACTCGGATATCCATTTTAGAAAAGCAATTGATTGAAGCTCCGGAATCGGCTGTTATATGGGAAGAACTTGGCGATTTGTATAGCCAGGCAGGAGATTGGGAAAAAGCTATAGAGGCTTATGATTTTGTGCTTGCCATAAAGCCGGATAATCTGGAAGTTTCTCGGAAGAGGATTCTTTTGCTGTTGGCTGGAGATAACGAACATAATGTACAGATTGCTATTTCTGAGTTGGAAACATATTGCCAACATAATCCCGATGACAGGGAAATGCAAACTCTCAGGGTCTTGTTTTTAATGAACGATGCCGAGTTTTCTTTAGTCGGTGAATATCTGCAGAAAAATAATCCGGATTATTATTTGGGAGAATTGGAACATAGTTTTCAAATGAAAGATGTTCCGCAGATGATATATCTGAATCTGATAAATTCATATATTTCTCTAAAACAGTTTCAGCGTGCGGTATATTTGTTGGATATATTTTCGCAATGGCATCCAGATGATTATTTGTTGTATATAGCCTATGGCAGTGTTTTTCTTTATACCGGTCAGCCGGATGACGCAAAAAAAATGTTTGATAAAGCATATTATTATGCCAATAATATAAATGACAGAGATGTCTGTTATCTGCAGACAGGCTTATCTTATTTTCACGTTGAGAATTATAAGATGGCATATTTTTATCTGAATAAAGTAGAGACAGAAGGAAATAAGAAAGAAATTATTCCATATTTGGCATGTTGTTGTTTGGAGAATGGAGAAGAGAAAGAGTATTTTTATTATATGGAGCACTTTACAGAAATTCCTTTTTTTTGTATCAAAAATGCTTTTAAAAATCATATACCTAAAAATATAACTCCTCAAGAGTTAATATCTTTTCTTAAAGATTTGTATCATCGATACAATATTTAGCTATAAGTTTGTTATCTTTGCAGCTGAAAACCTGAAATTTTAAACATTAATATTATTAAAACATGGAATCTGTTGCTTTTTATATTCAGTGGTGTTTGGATCATTTAAATTATTGGACTATTACATTGTTGATGACCATTGAAAGTTCTTTTATTCCATTTCCATCTGAAGTTGTTGTAACTCCTGCCGGATATAAGGCTGCTGAAGGTGATTTGAATATAGTGCTTGTGGTTGTTTTTGCAACTATCGGTGCAAATATCGGTGCTCTTATAAATTATTATCTGGCATATTTTGTAGGGCGTCCCATTATATATCGTTTTGCGGGAAGCCGATGGGGACGCTTGTGTTTGCTTGATGTAGAGAAGGTAAAGAAAGCAGAGGCTTATTTTGATAAGCATGGAGCTATTTCGACTTTTGTTGGAAGATTGTTACCGGCAATACGACAATTGATATCTATTCCGGCCGGGCTTGCTAAGATGAAGATGTCTACTTTCTTGCTTTATACTACATTGGGTGCAGGACTGTGGAATATAATTCTTGCTGCGGTTGGATATTATTTTCACAGATTAATGCCGTTAGATGTTCTGATGCAGAAAGTGACAGAGTATAATGATATCTTTAAATATATAGTTTTTGGTGTAATAGGCTTGATTGTTTTATATTTTATCTATTTGGCACTGAGCCATAAAAAAGAACATAAAGCCTGATAATATATCCTAGAATCTGTGACAGTGAATCATGAATGTGTCTTGTTACCGCAACATTCATGATTCATTTTTTGTGTAATTCTTGATGTAGTTACAAACCAGTCTCTTATGAAAAATATCAATGTGGATATCTGTGCTTGTATCTTATTTTAAAATCGACTAATAAAAATTTTATAAAATATATGCCTGTTTAAGCAATATTATTGTAACTTTAAACGAGCATTTTATTTTTATTGAGGAGTTTGGTATCCTTAATTTATAGTATTATGTTCTAACATTAATTGTCCCGCCAAAACTAAATAACGATGGATGCTGTAAAAGTAATGACTAAAGATGCCTATCAGGCACGAATAGAAAAGAGTGTAGAGGAACTGTTTTCTGAAATAAAAAGCAGGGTTTCTGCTGAAGATATGTTGCGTATACGTGCGGCTTATGACTTGGCCAGTAGTGCTCATCGTGATCAGTTACGTAAGACGGGAGAGCCTTATATAATTCATCCCATAGCTGTTGCCCGTATTGTTGCTAATGAGTTGGAATTGGGTGCAAATCCTATTATGGCAGCTTTTCTGCATGATGTTGTAGAAGATACTTCTTATACGTTGGAAGATATTCGGCAGCGTTTCGGTGATGATGTTGCATTTCTGGTAGGTGTGGTTACTAAGCAGAAAAGAGAAGGAAATGAACAGTCAAAACAAATAGATAATTTCCGTCAGATGCTGGCATCCGTGCATTATGATATTCACGCGTTGCTGATAAAACTGGCCGATCGCTTGCATAATATGCGAACGTTGAGCAGTATGCGTCCGGACAAGCAGATGAAGATTGCGGGTGAGACTGACTATTTTTATGCTCCTCTGGCTAACAGACTGGGACTTTACCATGTTAAAACTGAATTGGAAAATCTTTCGTTCCGCTATCGTTGTCCGCATGATTATTTTATTCTGGAAAGTCAGTTGGAAGAAGAACGTAAGAATAACCGTGCTTATTTGAATGCATTTACTTCAAAAATTGATAAGATATTGGCAGGACATGGTATTATTGTACGGACGGAATTGCGCTATCGTATGCCTTACAGTATATGGCGCAAGATGCAGGCTGCCGGGTGTGATATAAATCATGTAAACGGTAAACATTACATCCGTATCATATATCCTGATAATGTAGGCATTTCAGAAAAAGATATGAGTTTGCGCATTTATTCAGTTCTGACAGATTCTTTCAAAGAGCGTCCCGGAAGTGTAGCCAATTATATAGATGCTCCTAAAGAAAACGGTTATCAGAGTTTTCATGTGAAATTGTTAAGTGAGCACGGAGTATGGGAAGAGATTCATATTTCGTCTGAAAGAATGGTTCGTAATTCCCGGCTGGGATGCGCAGCCGAACGTACCGAAGAAAATGTCAAGTTCTGGCTTGAGAAATTCAAATCGGTATTGAAAGATGTTGCTTATCATAGCAATGAAATTGAATTTATGGAAGGAGTTACTTCTTCATTCTACAATGACGATATATTGGTATTTACTCCTAAAGGCAGAGGAATTATTCTGCCGAAAAATGCAACTGCACTTGATTTTGCCTTTGAAATACACAGCCACATTGGAGAACACGCTCTTTATGCCCGCGTAAACGGGAAACTTTCATCCGTCAAAACTGTATTACATCGTGGAGACTGTGTAGAGATAGGAGTAAATGTTTTGGTGAAGCCAGAGCTCGACTGGCTTGATTATGTTTCCACCTATAAGGCCAAACGTTTTCTGCGTTCTTATTTTGCTAATCGGAAGGTCCTTGAATATAAGCGCTGTTCACACTGTCATCCCTTGCCCGGAGATGAAGTAGTAGGATTTAAGGATAATGACGGAACAATTACATTGCATAAGCGCAATTGTCAGCTGGCTATTCGACTGGCTTCTCAACGGGGTGATTCAATTGTTGCTGTAAACTTTGAAGAGAGTGAAGACTTTTTATATCCCGTCCGTATCTCCATACGTTCTGTTGACCGTTATCATCTTTTGAGTGACCTTATTAATTGCATTACAGACCGCCAGCATCTTTCCATGGACAAGTTGGCTATTGAAACGGTCGATCATATTGTTACATGTACGATAGACTTTAAGATTCATTCTGTTAGCGAATTGCAGGCGGCGATTAACAGTATTGCTGTAATAGATGGAGTTGATGAAGTGAAACGTATAGATATAGAATGATTTTGTGCTTATATGGTATAAGAACGTATATCCCCGTTTAAGCAGGCTTTTATTTGAAATATCGGTTGGTTAATTGGGAGAAATCTTTGGTTTGCATGTATTTTTCAAGCCATTGGTTGATAGAGTCCCTTAATTCGGTTGATTCTTTGTTTACTCCCCATCCGTAAAACTGGTTAAAGCTGATAGCGGTATTGATGTCAAGTTGCGGATATTGGCTTATAATTCCTTTAGCAATGCTTTCTTCACAGATGGCATAGTCTATATCGCTGTGTGCTACGAGTGACATAAGTTGTTCGGTACTGTATTTAGGTATTTCCTTTATATAGATTGTATCTGCGATTTCCGTTGCCAGATTTTGTATGCGGTAATATGCCGGGGAACCTTGTGGAATATATACAGTCTTTTTCCCCAGTTCCAGAATATCTTTGATGTATGTACTGTCTGCATTTTCAGATGGCTTTCGTTGTACCAGAATCTGCCTGTTATGTAAAATTGGTTGTGTGAAGAGCAGAACAGAATCTTTCTGTTCTGTAGTTATAAGCATGCTGCTTGCTATAATGTCATATTTTCCTGTATTCAGTCCTTCTATTTGTTCGTGCAAGTTCATGCTTGGAATTATCTCTACTTTTAATCCTTTTGATTTGGCAAATTTCTGTATCAGCTCATAATGGAATCCTGCAATAGTATCATTTTCTACATGGAATCCTATGGAGTTATATTCAGTTGTTGTATGGATTACACCCGAACTTATTATATCCTGATAGCTTCTGGGATGATATTTTCCAGTATTGTCTGCATTAAAAGAACGTAATATAGCAATCAATGCAATAATACAGACAACTGCAATGGCTGCATATATTATGTTCCTCTTCTTTTGCATGTCAGTATCTGGTTAATTGAAGAAATTCCAGGAAAGACCGAATTTGAACCACATTGGGTTAATAGGGTAGTGAGGTGCCAGAAAATAATTCGACTTGCCGAGCCCTTCTGATACGTGATACATCATTACATAAATACGTGTATGCTTCAGATGTAGGTTGACATAGGCGTTAACGATAGGATAACCGCCTATCTCTATTTTGTTTTCCGGATTCTGTAAGTAGAACTGTCCGATAGCCGGTGAATAGTCAGGTGCATAATACTTGGTAAAATATCTTACATCTGCTCCCAATTCTACGCTGAGTACCTTTTTAGCCAACTTGAATTTCAGATAGAGATTATGATAGAGTGACAGGTCGGGAAGTGGTAGAACGTCCTGATTGCTACTCTTTTGGTAAGTAATCTCATTGTCCAGATGGAGTATTCCGAATGCAAAATCTTTCTTTAGAGTTGCGCTTAACACTTGTATGTTGTCACTGCATTGACTTACTTTTACATTGTGCAGATATCCCGTTGTGCTTTCGGCATTGCTTACTGCTGCATTGTCCAGATAGGTATAGTTGGTAAGGTTCTCTACACCCACAGTGAGGTTTATATCCGCCCTTTTTGCTGTAAATTCTCCTTGTATTCTGGTACGTAGTTCCTTAGACAGATTGTTGTCCCACCATAAATGGCGTGAGTGGTAGTGGCGGTAATAGAACGTCGGATTGATTCGTTTGGTATACGCTGATGCCGCCAGCTGAATGGTATCCTTGAAAAGGGTAAAATTCAAGTCGGCATTTCCCGTTACATTGAATGTTCCGGCTTCTTCACCTGTAAGTGCAGTCTCACCGAAAATGCGATAATGCAAAGTCTTTCCCTGTTGTTTCAGAAGTTCACCACCTACTGAAACTATGTTCTCGGAATATTTTCGGTTATAACGTTCTGCTGCGGTTCCGAGTGTATCTACCATTGTATATCTTCTGATTTCATGTGAAATGAATCCTGTAAGACCTGCCTTTGCCCATTTGTTGAAACCTTCTCTCAAAGCTATTCCGAAAGTGTTTTTCATTGAATAGTGATTGGTGATGTCACGTTGGTATTCATTGCCGAAGAAGTCGTTTACATAATAGTTTTCCGGTGTATCGTAGGCAATATACTGACGTTCGTTATTGCTGTACTGCAAGGTATGTATGAAACTGGTTACAGGAATAAAATTATCGTATTTCTGTGCTGTATCTTCCGGAGCTTCATAAAATCCAAGGTTGTACCTGTGAGTCAGATATACATGAAAATTGTCATTTCTGTTCCATGTTCTTTCCAGATTGGTCGGAATGTCCGAAGGGGTATACGAGCTGGAGTTAGGAATATCTTCCGGATTGGTGATGTATGTATCGTCAGTGATACCTCCGTTTTCAGACATTTTCATATGATTCTTGCTGAACAGGAAGTGCATGTTATATTTATCTCCAAGATAGGAAGAAAAGAATGTTCCGTTAAAGAGTGAGGTAGATTGGTTGTTGTACATACCACGTCCGTAAACATAGTCAAAGGAGAAACCGAAATTAAGGCGGCGGTTGGCATTAACGCCGAAATATGCTTTAAAACGGTCTTCGCCATCCTGTTGGCTTCCGGCCGAAAGATAAGTCAGGTTGGCAAAAGGAGATTTTGTATTAAGGAAACGGAATTCTCCTATAGGAACGATGAAATAGTCATATGGATCGGTAAAAATAAATTGTGATGCCTCCTTTCTGTGGAAGAATATGCGTGACAGACGTGGAGAACCTATGTTACCCAAATAGTTGTATTCACCATTCAGGCCGTCTGTAAACTGCAGATTCTGGAACTGGTGCATCAGAGTGTCTACTTCTACTTCATGAGTGTTGCCCAGCAATGGTTCAATATTCCACATGCGCAGACCTATGGGGACTGTTTTGGAGTCAACTTCAGTAGAGTCTTCTCTATTATAATCCTCGTTATTGATGTAACGGGGACCGTCAGGAGTATCTTGATACAACTGATTGATGTTTTGTGCGAACAAGCCTTGAAAGTTCGTCACAATGAGTAGTAACAGAATAGCAATTATTTTTCTCATAATGCCTGCAAAGTTAAATAAAAATCAATATACTATATAGCGATAGCTCGTAAGATTCATTTCCTTTTTAGGTATTTATAGATAATTCTGAAAAATGTATTTGCCTTTTTGTCGTGGCAAGGTTTTCTTTATGCAAATAGCCTTTATGATTTTTTGAATCATAAATTATGAATTTCAAAAAGAAGGATATGTTTTTTCAAATCATCGGTTATGATTTTTTAAAAGATGGCCGATATTTTTTTATTGATAACTTATAAAAAAATACCGGCTGACTTTCATAAGTCAGCCGGTACTGTGTGTATATTATGAATCAGGATTAGTCTTCCCAGTTCATTTCTGCCATACGTTTGTAAGATGCATAGCGTTTCTTAGCCATGTCTTCGCAAGCGTTGAACAAGTCAGCAGCTTCTGCAGGATATTGTTTCATTACTGAAGCGAAACGAACTTCACCCTTCAGATAGTCTTGGAATGCATCCCAGTTCGGTTCTTTAGAATCGAGTGAGAACGGATTCTTTCCTTCAGCTTCCAATTCAGGGTTGAAGCGCCACAAGTGCCAGTAACCACATTCAACGGCTTTAGCCTCTTCTGCCTGTGATTTACCCATACCTGCTTTCAATCCGTGGTTGATACATGGAGCATATGCAATAATCAAAGAAGGTCCGTGATATGCTTCAGCTTCGCGGATAGCTTTCAAAGTCTGAGCCTGGTCTGCACCCATAGCGATTTGTGCTACGTATACATAACCATAAGTAGTAGCGATAAGACCGAGGTCTTTCTTACGTACTCTCTTACCAGAAGCAGCGAATTTAGCAATAGCACCAAGCGGAGTAGACTTAGAAGCCTGACCACCAGTGTTAGAGTAAACTTCAGTATCCAATACGAGGATATTTACATCTTCACCAGAAGCGATAACGTGATCCAAACCTCCGTAACCTATATCGTATGAAGCACCGTCACCACCGATAATCCATTGGCTGCGTTTGATGAGATAATCTTGGAATTCAGCAATTGTCTTGCAGTTTTCACATTTATCTTTTGCAGCTTCAACCATAGGAATAATCTTTTCAGCAGCAGCTTTGCTCTTTTCAGCATCGTCTTTGCCGTCTAACCATTCCTGGAATGCAGCTTTGTATTCAGCAGGACATGTATCGCTGGCGATTGCATTCTGCATAGCTTCTACCAAGCGTGCACGAAGTTTCTTGTTGGCAAGAGTCATACCCAAACCGAATTCACAGAAATCTTCGAACAATGAGTTAGCCCATGCAGGACCTTGTCCTTTTTCGTTGGTTGTATAAGGAGTTGAAGGAACAGAACCAGAGTAGATTGAAGAACATCCGGTAGCGTTAGCAACCATTTCACGGTCACCGAACAATTGAGAAATCAATTTTACGTACGGAGTTTCACCACAACCAGAGCATGCTCCAGAGAACTCGAACAGAGGAGTTGCGAACTGAGAGTTCTTAACGTTAGCCTTAATGTCAACCAAATGTTGTTTAGACTTAACATTGTCAACACAGTAAGTCCAGTTTGCAGCTTCAGCAAGCTGTCCTTCAAGATGCTGCATGCTGAGAGCCTTGCCACCTTTCTTCGGATTTCCAGGACAAACGTCAACACAGTTACCGCAACCAAGACAGTCAAGAACGTCAACCTGTACACGGAATGTCATGCCATCGAATTGTTTTCCTACAGCCTTCAGCATAGTGAAGTTTGCACCCTTCTGTTCTTCTGCATCGAGAACGAACGGACGGATAGCAGCGTGAGGACAAACATAAGCACACTTGTTACATTGGATACAGTTTTCAGCATTCCATTCAGGAACAAATGCTGCCACACCGCGTTTTTCATATTTAGCGGTTCCTTGATGCCAAGTACCATCTTCGATTCCCTTGAAAGCAGAAACTGGAAGCAAGTCACCATCCTGAGCATTGATAGGACGAACAATTTCGTTGATGAATGCAGGATCGTTGTTTGCAGCTTGTGCATCGTCAGGGAGGTTAGCCCATTCCGGATCAATAGTCAGTTGTTTGTATTCACCACCACGGTCAACGGCTGCGTAGTTCTTGTTAACAACATCTTCACCCTTCTTGCCATAAGATTTAACGATGAATTTCTTCATTTGCTCTACAGCCAATTCTACAGGGATAACTTCTGTGATACGGAAGAATGCAGACTGAAGGATGGTGTTGGTACGGTTTCCTAAGCCGATTTCCTGTGCAATCTGAGTTGCGTTGATGTAATAAACAGAAATATTGTTCTTTGCGAAATATCTCTTAACCTTGTTAGGTAAGTTCTTAGCCAATTCTTCACCTTCCCAGATAGTGTTCAAAAGGAAAGTACCGTTTTGGCGCAAACCGCGTGTTACATCATACATGTGCAGGTAAGCCTGAACGTGACATGCAACAAAGTTCGGAGTATTTACCAAGTATGTAGAACGAATCGGGTGATCACCGAAACGCAAGTGTGAACAGGTGAAACCTCCTGACTTCTTAGAGTCATATGAGAAGTATGCCTGGCAATATTTATTGGTATTGTCACCAATAATCTTTACAGAGTTCTTGTTAGCACCTACTGTACCGTCAGCACCCAAACCATAGAATTTAGCTTCGAACATACCTTCACCGCCCAAAGCGATTTCTTCTTTTTGAGGAAGAGAAGTAAATGTAACATCATCAACGATACCGATAGTGAAGTGATCTTTCGGAGTCGGCAATGACAAGTTTTCAAATACTGACAGGATTTGAGCAGGAGTAGTATCTTTTGAACCCAATCCGTAACGTCCGCCAACGATAACCGGAGCATTTTCTGTTCCGTAGAAGCAGTCTTTTACGTCAAGATACAAAGGTTCGCCGTTAGCTCCCGGTTCTTTTGTGCGGTCTAATACTGCAATACGTTTTACAGTCTTAGGAACTGCAGCCAAGAAATGTTTAGCAGAGAACGGACGATACAAGTGTACAGAAACCATACCAACTTTTTCGCCGTTTGCAATCAGATAGTCGATAGCTTCGCGTGCAGCTTCAGTTACAGAACCCATTGCGATGATTACGCGTTCTGCATCTTCTGCTCCGTAATAGTCGAACAAGTGATAGCGACGTCCGGTAATCTTGTAGATTTCGTCCATGTAGTTTTCTACTACTTCAGGAACGCTTTCATAGAACGGATTGCATGATTCTCTGTGTTGGAAGAAGTGGTCTGGGTTTTCAGCCATACCGCGTGCAACCGGTTTGTTAGGAGTCAGTTTGCGTTCACGGAACTCAGCCAATGCTTTTTGGTCGATAAGCGGAGCCAAGTCTTCGTTTTCTATTTTTTCAATTTTCTGAATTTCGTGAGAAGTACGGAATCCGTCGAAGAAGTTCAGGAACGGAACACGAGTTTTGATAGTAGACAAGTGAGCAACACCAGCCAAATCCATAACTTCCTGTACAGAACCTTCACACAACATGGCAAATCCTGTCTGACGGCAAGACATTACATCCTGGTGGTCACCGAAGATACAAAGTGCATGTGAAGCCAAAGTACGTGCAGAAACATGGAATACGCAAGGTAAGAACTCACCAGCAATCTTATACATGTTAGGGATCATCAAAAGAAGACCCTGTGATGCTGTATAAGTAGTTGTAAGAGCGCCTGCTTGAAGAGAACCGTGAACGGCACCTGCAGCACCTGCTTCAGACTGCATTTCTTCAACTAGAACTGTTTCGCCGAAAATGTTCTTACGACCTGCGGCTGCCCATTCATCTACGTGTTCAGCCATTGTAGATGACGGGGTGATAGGATAAATAGCAGCTACTTCTGTGAACATATAAGAAATATGTGCAGCAGCTTCATTACCATCACATGTGATAAATTTCTTTTGTTTAGTCATAACAGTTAAATTATTAGTAAAAAATCTCTGTTTATTGTTGTTTTTCTCAATTAATATACGAATCCGAATAGCCAAAGAGGAATTTGATTGTCATGCCCCACTTCAATGTGGTGCATGGCATATACGATGTTGGGATTGTTTTTTATTTTGTTGCCTTTATCGCAAATACGGAAAGGTATTTTGCCGTCTACCAGAAAAGACGTACCCTTGTCACCTTTGTATAATTTATGTCCTTTATACATAGTATTTAAAAAAAAGGTTTCTAAAACATCTTGTTCTTCAACTTTGACAGGATAGATGGAATACATCAAATTGGTGTTGTGCATCATGATTTTACATGGCTTCTTGGGAAATGATTCTCCTTGTGGATAAACCATGTTAATCAGACGTGAATCAGCCAGATATTTGATATAGTTCATCACTGTAGCTCTCGATGTTTGAATATCTGTAGCCAATTGGCTGACATTGGGAGCCGAAGGTCCGTCAACTGCCAGCAAATATAATAATTTCTTTATTTTGGAGAGGTATTTTAACTCTATTTGTTTAATAAGAAGTATGTCTACCTCAATCATCATGTTCATGGTTTTTAGAAGATTCTCTGAAAAATTGCGTTTTTCGAGGAAGAATGGATAAAAACCATGGTGTAAATAATCTTGGAAATAATTCAGTGGATGAACTTTCGGAAGTATTTCCTTTACGATAGATTCGTGCTTCTGAAGAATATCATCCAGTGTATATATTGGAAAATTATTGTTGGTCTGCAAATTCAGGAACTCTCTGAAAGAAAATCCACGCAGGTTGTAGGACTTGACGATATCTTTAAGTTCCGGATTTTCTTCTTTTAACCGCATAACGGATGAGCCCGTAAAAACAATCTTCAGTTCCGGATATCTGTCGTAGCACATGCGCAGTTCATGACTCCAGTTGGGATGCTTGAAAACCTGATCTATCAGCAGTACTTTTCCGCTCCGTTTTATAAATTCACCGGCAAAGTCAATCAGGCTGGCATTTTGAAAATAAAAATTGTTCATGTTTACATATAAACAGGAACGGTCTTTTCCAAAATATTCTTTTGCATATTGAAGCAAAAATGTTGTCTTCCCTACACCACGCGTACCTTTGATTCCAATCAGGCGGTGGTTCCAGTCTATTTCATCCATAAGCGTACGATGAACAGGAGCGTTGGTATGTTCCACTAAATAGGCGTGTGTTTGGTAGAAGACTTCCATTCTTTTTTGAATTTTGCGCAAAGATAATACTTATTCCATGAATTGCAAAGTAGAGATTGCAAAAAAGTTATTATTATAATATATAATATGTTGTGGAACATTATTTGGCTCATTTGTAGTTATTGACAGGAAATGTATTTGCGAATTCCTTAATTCCTTATTGACGGTAAAAGAACAGTATTGAATGCGTTCGTGTTTCTTTAATTCTGCTTATTTTTGTTTCAATAAAATGCATGAAGTAAATATGAGTACCTGTTTTTATATATTTAATCCGGATACAGATTTGGCTTTGGGTAATAATTCTCCTCATTATCAGCCTCCGGTTCTGATAAAGAAGATGTCTGATGATTTATCAGTGCTTCCGGCATGGTATGTTGAGGGTAGTGGAGATGGTGTATGGGTTAATGACTGTAAAAAAGTGCAGTGCTGGAGCGATAATCTTCCATTATCATTAGATGTGTGTTGGGTGTCTTCACAGACGTTGTTGCATGGTATAGGCGAGATAATACCGTGGGGATGGAATAAAAGTCTTTTGAAGAAATTGAATATGAGTGGACTGTCGTCATCAGGATTGCCTACTGAAGATGAAGTAGATGTTATACGGCGCTTGTCTTCCAGGGAAACTGCGGTACTTTTATTGAAGGCATTGAATTGTTATCCTGAAACGTGCGGATATTCCTGCATCTGTCACACGATGGATGAAGTGGAAACAAGTTTGAAAGAACCGATAGAAGATGGTGATATACTGAAGCGGAAATTGTTGAAATCCCCCTGGTCCGGCAGTGGAAAAGGTTTAAAATGGGCTAATAATGAGTCTGAACAAATATTAAAGAATTGGTGCCGGCGTATACTGGACGCTCAACAGGCTGTCATCGTTGAACCTGAATATAATAAGGTGGAAGACTTTGCAATGGAATTTTACGCAGATGGGAAAAGTTCTGTTTCTTTCATTGGATTTTCTTTGTTCTCTACTTCTGCAGACGGCAGTTACAAATGTAATTATCTGATGTCTGATGATGATATATTAGTACATCTGACATATTATGTATCCTGTGATGTGCTTGAAATGATAAAGTGTGAATTGCAGAAGATGCTGTCTTCTGTTTTACGGAATGACTATAAAGGCTTTTTAGGTGTGGACATGATGATATGCCGTTTTTCAAGTCAACCGTTTTTTAGGTTGCATCCATGTGTGGAAGTTAACCTGAGAATGAATATGGGTATATTGTCTCATTATTTATATAAGAATAGAATAGCGCCAGGCTGTACCGGAATCTTTCAAATAGATTATTTTAAAGATTCTGATGAATTGATACGTGTACATAATAACGATATGACCGCATTTCCACTCTTGGTAGAAGATGGACGTGTAAAAAGCGGTTATCTGGCATTAAATCCGATAGAAGAAGGAACTCGCTTCCGTTCTTATATCAGAGTAGCATTTAATGAGTAAACGGTATTCTTTCCAGCGTGTTGTCTTTTTTGTCTTTAATATAAATATAGTATACTCCAGGTTTTAGAGATTTGATTTTTAAAGTTCTTGTATAGGATGTTTGATAAATGTTGCGTCCAAACAAGTCAGTTATGACAATTTTGATTCCGTCTTTATGATAAGGTATATCTATATAAGCTTTTTTACCCGGTAAGGAACAGTCTTTCTTCTTCTTTGTTTCATAAGAAACCGGAATACTTTCATTGCCATAACAATCTACCGCAGTAACGGTAAAATTTAAGCCTTGTGCTTCTTTAGCCGGAATAGCAAACTGAGTATTTCTTAAATATGTGGCTTTTATATTCTTCGGATTAGTTATATCAATATTTTTATCTTTCGATGCATAAATGTTGTATCGGATAGCAGGTGCATTCGGAGTTTCTTGCAAACTGTTGTCTGTTGCTGTTTCCCAGGTAATGATAATACTGTCATTTCTTGATATAGTCTGTATGTTGGATGGAGACGTTGGCGGGATACTATCCATCCATTTCATAGGTTGTATAAGTGAGGGATAAGTATATGTTTTGTTTTTAAGTTCGTCAAATAACCCTTGTATATTATCCAATAAAAAACGTGCACGAAAATATGCCTGTCCTTCCATAAAAGCACATCGGGTAAAATATATTTGCTGTTTGGCATCTTGTAAGGTCCAGTTTCCTTCTTTAGGATCCAGAAAGTAAATGCCCAGTCCGGGAACAACAGTTCTTCCATTGCTATTCTCTTGCCAGTCAAGCGCAAAAGGATAAAAATTTTCTTCCCGATAATACAGCATTGGCAATACAATATCTTGTATTCCTTCTTTCAGCCAGTCCTGAGCTTCTTGATATACGGTATTGTATGCATTCCATCCTTTTGAGGAATAACGTGTCAGATCGTCGTATTTTCCCAAAGGAGAACTGCCTACTTTTATCCAGGGTTTGTGTTGTTTTACAGTTTTATAAACTTCTCTTACAATGTCTGTGATATTATCCCTTCTCCATTGTGCCAAAGACTTTCCTTTTCCGTATTTGCGAAAAGAACGTTGGTCAGGAAAACGTTTAGACCGGTCCGGATATCTTATATAATCCAGATTAATCCCATCAATATCATAATTTGAAATTATTTCCTCGACAATAGAGCTTAAATATTTCTTTGTTTCGGGATGTCCGGGATCAAGATACCAGTATCTGTTATAATGAATACACATTTCACGGTGTTTTTTTGTAATGGAGTTTTTACCCATTTCTCTGATAATTCTGTCGCTACCTAAAGGTATGGCAACTACCCAGGCATGAATTTCCATACCTCTTTTATGACATTCTTCTATTGCGAAAGCCAAAGGGTCGTAACCGGGGTCTTTACCCATTTTGCCGGTCATTTCTTCAGAAAACATTTCTATTTTTGATGGGTATATTACGTCGTTGCGCAAACGTGTCTGCAATAATATGGTATTGAAGTTAGCCTTTTTAAGTTCGTCCAATTGTTTGCATAATTCCTCTTTTTGTCTTTTTATACCTTCGGGCCCTGTTGCTTTATTGCGTGGCCAGTCCATTCCGTTAAGTGTGGTTATCCACACAGCGCGTGTTTCAAATTTAGGTGAGGAGCTTGTTCCCGACAGAGAGAATGTGTTTTGTGCTGTTATATGATTGACAAATGGAAGTATAATAAGTAAAAATGTAATTTTCCTGATATATGAATAGGTGTTGTTTGTTGTCATAATACGCTTTTTGGTGTGTTTATTAGGCGCAAAGATATATTTTTTTGATAAAAAAGTGTTGTAATTTCTATATTAAGATGAGTTAACCTTTGATTTTTGAAAGATGTAATTTATTGCTTGTATTGTAAAAATGTGATAGAAAAAGGACTTTGTAATATTGTTTTTTATTATTATATAGTGTTTGTTTAATGTAAATTGTTACTTTTGTGTGCTTAAAATGAAAAAAGAAAGATGATAACATTTACAGTTGCTTTATTATTATTATTGATTGGCTATTTTACATATGGACGTGTGGTAGAACGTATCTTTCGTCCTGATGCCAATCGTAAAACACCGGCAGTTACAAAAGCTGATGGTGTGGATTTTCTTCCTTTACCGACTTGGAAGATCTTTATGATTCAGTTTTTGAATATTGCAGGATTGGGACCGATTTTTGGAGCCATTATGGGAGCACAGTTTGGTACTGCTTCTTATTTATGGATCGTTTTTGGAACTATTTTTGCAGGAGCAGTGCATGATTTTTTCTCTGGTGCATTGTCTATTCGTCATGGAGGAGAAAGTCTTCCTGAGTTGGTTGGACGTTTTTTGGGAGCAAAGACAAAAAATGTAATGTGTGTATTTACGATTATTTTGATGATTCTTGTCGGTGCCGTGTTTGTATCCGGTCCGGCAGAGTTATTGGCAGGAATGACCCCAGATTATATGAATGGTATATTCTGGATGATTGTTATATTCCTATATTATATATTGGCTACATTATTGCCGATTGATAAAGTTATTGGCCGGATTTATCCGCTTTTTGCTTTTGCCTTATTGTTTATGGCGGTAGGTATTCTGGTGATGTTGTATTGGAATCATCCGGAGTTGCCAGAGATGTGGAATGGCTTGGGTACTAAATATGAAGCAAGTCCTATATTTCCTATGATGTTTATTTCGATTGCCTGTGGAGCTATCAGTGGTTTCCATGCGACACAATCTCCTTTAATGGCACGTTGCCTTGTAAATGAGAAATATTGCCGTCCGGTTTTCTATGGCGCAATGGTTACTGAAGGTATTGTTGCTTTGATATGGGCTGCCGCTGCCACATATTTTTTCCATGATAATGGAATTGTTGATGCGGAAACCGGAATACCATATTCTGGTGCAAAAGTAGCAACAATGATTTCTAAGGAGTGGTTGGGTACATTTGGAAGTATTCTTGCCATTCTGGGTATTGTGGCTGCTCCGATAACAAGCGGTGATACAGCTTTACGTTCTGCCCGTCTGATTGTTGCAGATTTCTTTAGAATTGAATAAAAAACCATATGGAAACGTTTGTTTGTCAGTATTCCTATATTTCTTGTAACCATGGGTATTTTGTTTTATAGTTTGAATGATGCTGATGGCTTTAAAATAATATGGCGCTATTTTGCCTGGTGTAATCAAACATTGGCTATTTTTACATTGTGGGCTATAACCGTATATATGGTTGTTGAACGTAAGGCTTATATTGTAGCTCTTATTCCGGCTTTGTTTATGACTTGCGTATGTACTACATATATTCTGATGGCTCCAGAAGGTTTTGCATTAAGCAACTGGCTGGCTTATATTATGGGTGGTGTATTCACCATCTTATCTTTGATATTATTTATTGTATGGTATAACAAAAGAAAAGCATATGAGAAGATATAAAAAATCGGTGTTGTTACCTTTAATATTATTTTTGTATACCACTGTTATGGCTGTATATTTTTTGCCGCGTAACAGTGAGATTAGTTCTACTGAGAAATGGCTTACAGTAGCGGGCTCGTATGTTATAATAGCTTTGTTGTGGTTCGTATTACGTAAAAAAGAACAGTTGGCAGAGCGTAGGGACAACGAATTGAAAAGGCTCGAGAAAGAAAAACTGGAAAAAGAAAAATAAACTGATACTTTATATTTGGAGGAGAAGCGGTATTGTTTTGAGAAATACAGCTTCTCCTCTTTGTGTTATGAATTTCTTACGAAAGCTCTAAGTCCAGTTCTTCACATAACCGTTTCAGATTGGGATTCTTTTTACTCATCATTTGGTATTGTTCCACTTTATTATAAGCTTTAATCACTTCTTGTGGTTTGCTGATACGTACCGTCATGGTAATTTTTGAATTATGCAATTGCTTGCGCAAATGCTCTTGGATTTGCGGTATCATATCCGTCATGTTCTTTTCGACAAATTCATTGTCTACAACAATTTCAAAAGTCGTATCATTAATCAAATGTGGTGTCATTGTTTTCATACGTCCGGCATTTGCCGCATTTTCAACAGGGAGCAGATTGGCAAATTCAAGCCAATAATAACGCAAATCCTTTTCATTGAAAATGTAATCTTCTTCTATTTCTTTTTTGACACCAGTTTGCAACGATGGAGAAACAACTTTCTCCGTTTGTTTATCCACAACAGGAGCATGCTTGATAGATATACCTATACTGTTGATATTAACAGTTGGTATTTTCTTTCCGTTATCCGGGGTGTCCTGCTTCTTTTCTGCAGAGTTGGTTGTTCCCTGTATGTTATTTCCCGGAGTCTCAGATGTTTGTTTAGAAGCTTGTTTAACAGCTTGTTTAGGTTGTTCCTGCTTAAATACAGGTTTCAATGTATCCGTCGTAGGGCATTGCCCACAACCGGGTGAGTCATCTTCGGTTGTGAGTTGTGCCAGTTGTATTAATGTTATTTCAACCAATAGTCGTTTATTTTTGCTGATGCGGTAATTCAGATCACAATCACTGCATAGTTTCATGGCACGATATAGAATCTTAGGTTCGCATCGCATAGCTTGTTCGTGATATCGCTGTTTTACATTGTCAGCAACTTCAAGAAGAGGTAATGTTACGGCATCACGGCTTACTAACAGATCTCTGAAATGACTGCCTAATCCATTGATAAAATGATTACCGTCAAATCCTTTATTCAGAATTTCGTTTAACAGCAAGATTGCGTCACTTACCTTATTCTGTAATAAAATATCAGTCATTTTAAAATAGAATTCATAGTCTAATACATTCAGACTATTGATAACCTGTTGGTAGGTAACATTTCCCTGTGTAAAACTTACAAGCTGGTCAAAGATGGACAAAGCATCACGCATACCGCCATCGGCTTTTTGAGCAATAATGTTCAGCGCCTCCGGTTCTGTATGAATATTTTCTTTTTGTGCCACGTATTGCAGATGTTCTACGATATCATTGACTCCAATTCTGTTGAAGTCGTATGTCTGACATCTGGACAGAATTGTTGGCAGAATTTTATGTTTTTCAGTAGTTGCCAGTATAAAGATAGCATGATGTGGCGGTTCTTCCAATGTCTTTAAGAATGCATTGAAAGCTGAAGGTGACAGCATGTGTACCTCGTCTATGATATAAACCTTATATTTCCCTATTTGAGGTGGAATTCTGACTTGTTCAATCAGTGAGCGAATATCATCTACCGAGTTGTTTGAAGCTGCATCCAATTCATGAATATTATAAGAACGCTGTTCATTAAAAGCACGACAAGACTCACATTCATTACAAGCTTCCCCTTCCGGAGTCAGATGCAGACAGTTTATCGTTTTGGCAAAAATACGTGCACATGTAGTTTTTCCGACTCCACGTGGTCCACAAAACAAATAGGCATGGGCTAGTTTTTGTGTTAAAATAGCATTTTTCAGTGTTGTAGTCAGTGCCTTTTGTCCGATAACAGAGTCAAAAGTTGAAGGGCGGTATTTTCGTGCAGAAACGATATAGTTTTCCATTTAAATAGTCTTTTGTTATTTACTTTGTTGCAAATGTACATTAAATAATCCTTTTTATACACTTATCACGGAGAAAACTTTTTATCTTTGCATTTACTTATAAGCGTTAACATTATATGGGCAGAATAGTAAAAATATGGAATTTTTTGTGCAGGCATAAATATATGGTTGTTACAGTTATATTTCTTGTAATCATCGGTTTTGTCGATGAGAACAACCTGATACGCCGTGCAAAATACAAATATGAAATTATGCAGCTTCAAAACGAAATAAAGTATTATCGTGGTATTTATGAGAAGGATACAGAACGGATGAATGAGCTGAATTCCAATCCGGAAGCTATTGAAAAGATTGCCCGAGAGAAATATTTGATGAAAACCCCAGATGAGGATATTTTTATTTTTGAAAAATAGACAATGTTTAAGTTATGAAAGTTCGAAAAAGTTTTGAATATATGATGATGGTAGGTGCTGTTTTGATTTTGACAGGAGTGGCACTCTTCATAACACGAACCTTTTTATCTCCCTATATTTACTCGTTAGGTGCAATTCTTTTTGTTATACCTCAGCTGATGGATCGCTATGAAGGACGAAATCTGATTATAATCCGTTTGCGTCGTCAGCAGATATTGGGAGCTATGTTTTTATTGCTGACAGCTCTTCTTATGTTTTTGTTGGACCATAATGAATGGATTCTTTCTTTGACGATTGCTGCAATATTGGAACTTTATACGGCATTTCGTATACCCAAAGAAATTGAAAAGGAGAAGATGAAGTAGTCTAAAAACCACATAAAATTTTAAAATGTGATAATTTTTTCATATAAAAAGCTCTATAATATTATCTTTGTAGATACCAAGTACTTGAATTTTAATGAAAAGAAGTCTTTATGAATAAAATTGTTTTACTGTTTTTTTTATTGATAGCATTTACATCTTGTAATAAATATAAGATCGAAGGTTCTACAGCTGATTCCGGTTTGGATGGTCGCATGTTCTTTGTTAAGGTTTTGGGTGATGATAGAGAATGGCATACCATTGATTCATGTGAAGTAGTTCATGGCGAATTTACGATGGAAGGAAATGTAGACTCTGTGGTAATGGCTACCTTATTTATGGATAACAACGCAATATTGCCGTTGGTTATTGAAAAAGGAAAATTGAAAGTAAAGATTAACGAGTCTGATATTAAGGTAAGTGGAACTCCTATGAATGATAGCTTATATGAATTTATGAATAAGCAAAACAGTATCAATACTCAGTTCAATGATTTGTTGCATAAAGAGAGTCAGATGATTTTGAATGGTGAAGATCCGGATGTAGCTCATGAAATGCTGAATAGGGAAGGAGAGAAGCTTTCAAAAGAAATGAGTGATCTTACGGTTAATTTTATAACTGGTAATTTTGATAATGTATTGGGTAGGGGGGTATTTCTTATAATGATAAACAATATGCCTTATCCGTTGATAACTCCTGAAATTACTCGTATCATGGATAAGGCTCCTGATTCATTTAAAGAATATCCTTTGATAAAAGAGTACATGTCGGCAGCTCATGAGAATATGAATCGTGCCCGCCAGCAATATTGATAGATATTCATTTATTGAAAATCCGGTTTATTATTGGTTTCTTGTCTGCTTTGCTTTTCCAGCCAATGGTCTATAAGCATACGGGCGAGACTTACTTTGCCCGGTATATTAGGCATGTTTTCTTTGGTGAAAAAATTTCCGGCACTCAGTTCTGATGCTTGTAGTTTGATTTCTCCACTCTCATATTCTGCAGTAAAGCCAACCATCAGTCCGCATGGATAAGGCCAGGCCTGACTGGCGAAATATTTTATGTTTTTTATTTTAAGACCGGTCTCTTCCATAACCTCCCGTTCAACACATTCTTCCAGTGTTTCTCCGGTTTCCACAAATCCGGCAACAAGTCCGTAGTAGTCGCCTCTGAAGTTTTTGGCATGTACCAGCAATATTTGATCTTCTTTTTGTATGAGTACGATGATAGCCGTAGCTACTGTAGGCCATATCTCTTTACCGCAATTATTGCATATCTTACTTATTGCAGAGTTGAATGTCATAGGCATTCCACACACCGGGCAGTAATGTGAATTCTTGTCCCAATAAATCAGTTCATGTGCTTTTCCGGCTTTCTGATATTGACTTCTGATTAGGATGTCGAAAGAAGCTCTCAATCCTATCATGGTATAATGGTCGTTTTCTTGTACAGGCTTATCAATGGAGTATGCGTTAAATACTTCTCCGTCGAACATTGACAGTTCATGAACGCGAGTCCATTGGTTTATAGGAGTAGGCGGTTCGTTTTGATATGGAATACTTAACCTTCCATTGTTTTTCTCTACAAGCAACTGGTCATTGCAGAATACGAACCATAATCTTTTTTCTGTTTCTGTATTTATATCCATAATTGTTGTATCTTCTTTATTACCGTTACAAAATTATCAGATTTATATAACAATATTCTTGTTTGGCTAAAAAAATAGAAAACAAAATAAGGCAACCCCGTTTTTGAGTCGAGGTTGCCTTATTATTAAGAATGTAAAGTTTTTCAATTTTTGAATGTCAATCCGTCACCTGTTGCTTCAACAAAGATCGGCTGGGTTCTGCTTACTTCTTGAGCCAACATCTTCTTAGATAAGTCATTCAGTAAATATTTCTGAATAGCTCGTTTAACCGGACGGGCACCAAATTCAGGATCATATCCAGCGTTAGCCAGGAACCGGATAGCAGCGTCACTCATCTTCAGGGTGACTCCGTTGTTTTCAAGCATCTTCTGTATTCCTTTGATTTGTAAAGCAACAATTTCTTCAATTTGTTCTTTATTCAAAGGCAGGAACATGATTGTTTCATCAATACGGTTTAAGAATTCCGGACGAATTGTCTTTTTCAGCATATTCATCACTTCATTCTTTGTTTCTTCAATAATCTGTTCACGATTGGTAGAAGTCAACTTCTCAAACTGGCTTTGGATATAAGCACTTCCCAAGTTAGAGGTCATAATGATGATTGTGTTCTTGAAATTGACTGTACGCCCTTTATTGTCTGTCAGACGTCCGTCGTCCAATACCTGTAACAGGATATTGAATACATCAGGATGAGCCTTTTCTATCTCATCAAACAGAACAACTGAGTACGGTTTGCGTCGTACGGCTTCAGTCAGTTGACCGCCTTCATCATATCCTACGTATCCCGGAGGCGCACCGATCAAACGTGAAACAGAGTGTTTCTCCTGATACTCACTCATATCAATACGTGTCATCAGACTTTCATCATCGAACAAGTATTCTGCCAAAGCCTTTGCCAGTTCGGTCTTTCCTACACCGGTAGTTCCCAAGAATATGAATGAACCAATAGGACGGCGAGGGTCTTGTAACCCGGCACGACTGCGTCGAACAGCATCGGCTACAGCTTGTATGGCTTCATCCTGACCGACAACCCGTTTATGTAATTCATCTTCCAGATGAAGCAGTTTTTCACGTTCGCTTTGCATCATCTTGCTTACAGGTATACCGGTCCAGCGTGATACGATATCCGCAATATCTTCAGCAGTTACTTCTTCTTTTATCATGGCATTGTCACCCTGTTTCTGCTTTAAGTCTTCCTGAATTTGTTTGATCTCATTTTCAAGAGACTGCAGTTTGCCATATCGTATTTCAGCTACTTTTCCATAATCACCTTCCCGTTCGGCTTTGTCTGCTTCAAACTTAAGTCGTTCTATTTCCTGTTTATTCTGTTGGATCTTATTTACCAGTTCTCTTTCGCTCTGCCATTTTGCCTTGAATGAAGTTTCCTGTTCTTTCAATTCTGCAATTTCCTTGTTTAATTGAGCCAGTTTCTCTTCATCTTTTTCCCGTTTAATGGCTTCACGTTCAATTTCAAGCTGTTTCAGACGACGTTCGATTTCATCCAATTCTTCAGGTAAAGAGTCACGTTCCATACGTAATTTGGCTGCAGCTTCATCCATCAGATCAATCGCCTTATCCGGCAAGAAACGATCGGTAATGTATCTGTTTGATAATTCAACTGCTGCAATGATGGCTTCATCTTTAATCCGTACTTTATGATGGTTCTCATAACGTTCTTTCAATCCACGCAATATGGAGATAGAACTTGCCGTATCCGGTTCGTTGACCATGACGGTCTGGAATCGACGTTCGAGGGCCTTATCCTTTTCAAAATACTTCTGATATTCATCAAGGGTTGTTGCACCGATAGAACGTAATTCTCCACGAGCCAATGCTGGTTTTAAAATGTTGGCTGCGTCCATTGCGCCTTCACCTTTTCCCGCACCTACCAATGTATGGATTTCATCAATGAATAAAATGATGTTTCCGTCCGATTTGGTTACTTCATTGATTACGGATTTCAAACGTTCCTCAAATTCACCTTTGTATTTGGCTCCTGCAACCAATGCACCCATATCCAGTGAGTAGAGTTGTTTGTTCTTTAAGTTTTCAGGAACATCTCCTCTTAAGATACGTTGTGCCAATCCTTCTACGATAGCCGTTTTACCGGTACCCGGTTCACCAATCAATATAGGATTGTTTTTTGTACGTCGGCTTAAAATCTGAAGTACTCGTCTGATTTCTTCATCACGTCCGATTACCGGATCAAGTTTGCCGTTACGGGCTGCCTCAATTAAATTGATGGCATATTTGTTCAATGACTGATAGGTATCTTCACTTGATTGTGAAGTTACTTTTTGTCCCTGTCGAAGTTCATTGATAGCAGCGCGTAATTCCCGTTCACTCATTCCGGCATCTTTCAGAATATTGGATGCAGTACATTTTACATTCAGAAGAGCTAAGATCATTGCTTCCAGTGAAACATACTCATCGCCTAATTCTTTCGATACATCTGTTGCTTTTTGCAAAACTTCATTTGCTTCCCTGCTCAGGTAAGGTTCTCCTCCCGATACTTTAGGAAAAGAAGCCAGTTGCTTGTCAAGCACAGTTGTAATTTGTTGACTGTTCATTCCTAATTTTTGGAAGAGGAAGTTTGTCACATTCTCTCCAACTTTCAGAATACCAGCCAGCAAGTGTTCTGGTTCGATAGCCTGTTGTCCTAAGCTTTGTGCCAGGTTAACAGCCTGCTGAACTGCTTCTTGTGATTTGATTGTAAAGTTGTTAAAGTTCATATGTTGTTCTCCTTTCTTTTATTTCTTTTTTAATTTACGCTAATGATGTTTCAAAATGCTTGCCATAAGAAAATATATGACAAAATGACATGATATTATTCCTTTTTTCATGTAATTATGGCAGATAATGAGCGTTTTTTTAGAATATTGTAGACTTATTTATTTGCAAAAGCTTGTTCATATAGCTTATAATGCATACCTTTATTCCATAATTTGTGGTTATGGAAAAAGAAAAATTAAAAACAGACGATTTTGTCATTCTTATTGATGCTGGCTATTTGGAAGAGATCGGACATTCTATGCGTGATTATTTTAGTCATATTGTAAAACGTAATCTTCCAAAAGCAGATATGCCTGCATTAATAGAAGGTATTGCATTAGATTCTGGTATTCGTCCGGCAGATAATAAGATTCAGGTAATATTTGTATACCCCAAGAGTTTAAATAAATTCAGTTTCTGTGAACCTTCAGATTTGACTGGTGATTTGCATTGTGTTGCTTTTAAAAGCAATGTTGGTGAATTCTCGTTCACGTCATATTCTACAGAAGGCTTGGTTTCGCACGAAGAGCTCTATGGTGAGTTTATTGACGCACTGACAGTTTCCCAAAATACTAAAGTTGTGATGTTGGTTGGAAATATGCCATCATATAATAAGGAATCAGTAAAACAGTTGCAGGCGGTAAACGATCGAGAAGTTTATTATTTTAATATGAATCCTCAGGAATCACAACAGTATGCCTTTAAGTATAATAATCTGGGATATGTCTTGTTACATGCTATGGGAATTAAGCCGGAAGAGTTGGAATAAGAAAAACTTTATATAGATTGATAATACAAAGATGTCTGATTTTCGTTTAAAGGTGTTTTGTTGTGTTGCACGTAACCTGAGTTATACGAAAGCTGCGCAAGAATTGTTTATTAGTCAGCCTGCAATAACCAAACATGTCAAGGAGCTGGAGTCACAATATCAAACGCGTTTGTTTGAACGTTTGGGGAATAAGATAGAATTGACTGCTTCCGGGCGTTTGCTGTTGGAACATGGGGAAGCTATTCTTGAAGCTTACAATAAGTTGGAGTTTGAGATGAGTTTGCTTCGTAATGAATACAGTGGTGAATTGCGCTTAGGAGCAAGTACGACTATTGCTCAGTATGTGTTACCGCCTTTATTGGCAAAGTTTATTGAAAAATTTCCTCATGTGACCGTATCAATGTTCAGTGGAAATTCGCGTGAAGTAGAGCAAGCATTGCAAGAACACCGTATAGATTTGGCTTTACTTGAAGGTGTTTTACGTTTGCCTAGTTTGAAGTATCGTCACTTTTTGGATGACGAACTGGTGGTGGTTATGCGTTCGAAAAGTAAGTTAGAATTGCCGGATGAAATTTCTTTAGAAGAGTTTCAGCGTATGCCTTTGGTACTTCGTGAAGTGGGTTCCGGAACTTTGGACGTTATAGAAACTTCGCTTGCCAAACATAATATTCGTCTTTCGTCTTTAAAAGTATTACTGTATCTGGGTGGAACAGAAAGTATAAAAGGCTTTTTGGAAGAAACAGACTGTTTGGGAATTGTTTCCATACGTTCTATATCGAATGAGCTGGCAACAGGGAAGCTTAGGGTTATAGATGTACCAGAGCTGGTAATGAACAGAGAATTCTGTTTTGCACGTTTGCAAGGGCAGGATGGAGGATTACCAACGATATTTGTGAATTTTGCTACTCATGAGAAAAAATTGTTATAAAAAGAAGAGGCTGTCTCAAAATAGAATTGCAAAAGTAAAAATCTTATAGATTGAAACTTAGAAGTAAAAAAACTCCTGATTTAGCCCTTGTTTATTGCAATTATAGGACTAAAAGCAGGAGATTTTTATGTTGTAGCTTATAGATTGTAAGTAAGCTTATCTCTATTTTTTATTTTGAGACAGCCTCTTCTTTTTTGGTTTTTATGCAAGTGCTGGAGTTAAATATTTGGCCAAAAGATATCCACCTCCAAGTAACCATACGTAAATGATAAATGCCAATATAAACGGTTTGGCACCAGCCTGTTTGAATTTGTCTATGCTGGTTTCTGCTCCCAAAGCTGTCATGGCCATCGTCAGCATGAAGTTGTCCAATGTATTGATAGCATTAATTCCTGTGCTTAAAGTTTCTGCAGGAAATATATTTGAGCTTTGTAACAGAGAGTTGATTCCAATAACCAGAATGAATCCGAATGCAAACCAGGGAACTGTAATTTTGCTTTTACCATCAGCGCTAATGTCTGTATGGCGTGCCTTTCGTATCCGTGCAATGATAAAGCTCATGATTACCAATACGGGAGCCAACATCATGACTCTTATCATTTTGGTAATGGTCGCCTGATCTGCCAGGTGAAGAGAACCTGTAGGGTCCATTGCATTTCCGGCACCAACAACATGAGCAACTTCATGTAGGGTTGAACCAGTATAAATAGCCATTGCCTGTGGATCAAGATCAACTATTCCAGATCTGTACATAATAGGATACAGAAACATGGAAATAGTACCGAATATGACTACTGTTGATACTGCTATAGCTGTTTTATATGGTGCACATTTTACTACCGGTTCTGCTCCAAGTACAGCTGCAGCACCACAAATGGCACTTCCCGTAGAAGTCATTAATGTAGTCTTTTCATCCATTTTCAATGCTTTTCCAACAAGAACACCTAAAGCTATGGTAACAAAGATAACAATTGCATCTATAATTATTGCTGGAAGTCCGATTTCAAGAACTTGCTGGAAAGTAAGGCGAAATCCGTATAGAATGATACCCCATCGCAAAATTTGCTTTGTACATAGTTTGATACCAGGTACCCATGTTTCCGGTAACTGGTTTCTTAAACTGTTAGCATATAGCATACCTAAAATAATACCAACAATTAATGGACTAAAAGACAATTGTTTCACAAACGGAATCTCTGCAATATAAAAAGCAGAGCATGAAAATAGCACAATCAATAAAATACCATGTAATGTGCTGGCTCTTTTTTCTGATAACATAATATATTAAATTGAAAAATTATTGTTCTGTATTTATATGCTGCAAAGTTATACTATTACTATACTATTTACAACTGTTATTTTTTTTATTGCATATAACATCTGGTTATAAAGATTGTATTATATATTATTGTTAAATTATGTATAATATAAAAATCCGTGTTCGTATACATATTAAAGTCTGTTGTTTTTGAGCAAAAGAAAGAGTGAATATTTGGTAGATAGGTATCAAAAGGATACATTTGTACTGTGTTTTTCATAGTATTAGATTTAAGGTTAAGTAAAGATTGGGTCAAGGCGTTGACCCTTTTTTTATGCCCATATGTTTTTTCGATTTTATTTTTTCCGTAATAACAAGAATATTCTTTTATGTTATAAGTGTCTATTATACAATATTGTTATGACTAATGTTAAATGTTAATACTAGTTAATATATTAAATTCGTGTTCAAACACGTATTAAAGTGTGTTGTAATGAATATTTTTATTCTGATTTTTTTTGGTAGGATATGTAAAAAGTCACATCTTTGCGACGTGTTTTTCATAGTATTAGATTAAAGGTTAACAAAAGATTGGGTCAAGGCGTTGACCCTTTTTTTATGTCTGTAAGTTTTTGGCTTTCTCTTAAAAAAAGCACACATTCTTTTTTAAAAAGCACACGTGCTTTTGATGGAAACCACGGGAGCTTTTTTGAAAAGCACACGTGCTTTCAGGGAACTGATAAATCATGGGCAAGTTCATAACCATTTTTGGTTTTTCGCAATAATTTTTGTTCAACCATTGCCTGTATAGTGCGTGATAAAGATGGTCGGGCAACCCCCATAATGAATGCCACTTCTTGTATATTGGAGATTTCTCCTTTATTCTTCAAATAGCTGATTATACGTGTGCTGAGATTCTGTAAGGCAAACTCATTAAGTTTTTTGCTTAGAAAAATGCTACGGTCTGATATGTTTTGTATGAAATTACTCAGTACGATTGGACTTGTTTCCATCAAATTAAGAAACGCATCACGTGACAAGAGCCAGATACGTACATTTTCCTCGGCCCGCAGTGTAACGGGAAACTTGTTTTCGCTTCCATATAAAAATGCGGGAGCAAGAATCTCCGGTGCATGAAGGTTTTCAATTATGATTTCTTTTCCTTCGATGTTGCTCATGCGGGCAGAGAGACTTCCTTCGCACAGTAACATGAGTGATTTGCATGGACTGTTCTGTAATGCAACAATATCTCCCTTTTCATATAGTTTGATTTTGCTGGGGGTGTTCTGCAAGAATCTGTCAATATCGTTCCTTTTGGCGTTGGCAAAGAGCGAAAAGTCATAAATATCATAAAAAGTACTCATATTAACGAACATTATGTACGGGCGTAACATAGGTTACGTCTCTGTTGTATTGGTGTGATTATTTTTGCCGAAAATAATAAAAAGAAGGAATTCATAATAATAAAAAACTGTTTTTATATGGAAATGAAGCTTACTAAAGAGATGTTTTGTTATCAGTGCCAGGAAGCAGCCAAAGGGACTGGCTGTATATTAAAAGGTATCTGTGGAAAGAATAGCAGTACTTCTTCGGCTATGGATTTATTACTTTTTGTGGTAAGAGGAGTTTGTACGGTTGCCGATATTTTGCGTGCGAATGGTCTTCAGATAGGTGAAGAAGTGAACTCTTTTGTAACGGATGCTTTGTTTTCGACGATAACCAATGCGAACTTTGATGATGAAAGTATTCTCACCAGAGTAGATAAGGGAATGAATATCAGGAATAATCTGATGGCTTTGGCTGGTGAAAAGGGCATTAGTTTGCCAATAGTGGATGAACTGACGTGGATGGGCTCCCGGAATGATTATGCAGAAAAATCCCGTGTGGTAGGAGTGTTGAGAGAAAGTAATGAAGATTTGCGTTCATTGAAGGAGCTTATTGTATATGGACTGAAAGGAATGGCTGCTTATCATGAGCATGCCATGCGTCTTGGATATAATGATGAAGATATTCATGCATTCATGCAGTCGGCTATCCGGAAGATAACTACTGATAAGCTTTCGGCTGAGGAATTGACTGGTCTGGTTCTTCACACTGGTGAGGTAGGGGTAAAAGTCATGGCTCTTTTGGATAAAGCGAATACGGAGAGTTATGGCCATCCTGAGATAACAGAAGTAAATATCGGTGTTGGAAAAAATCCTGGAATTTTGATTAGTGGACATGACTTGCATGATATAGAAGATTTGTTGAAACAAACAGAAGGTACGGGAGTGGATGTATATACTCATAGCGAGATGCTTCCCGCTCATTATTATCCGGCATTCAAGAAATACCGGCATTTTGTAGGTAACTACGGCAATGCCTGGTGGAAACAGCGTGAAGAATTTACAGCTTTTAATGGTCCGATTGTATTTACTACCAACTGTATTGTTCCGCCATTGGAAAAAGCAACGTATAAAGAACGGATGTTTACAAGCAATTCGACGGGTTATCCGGGGTGTAAGCATATTACGGCAGACATTGACGGACGGAAAGACTATTCAGAAGTAATTGCGATGGCAAAAGGCTGTGAGGCTCCTACTCCGATAGAGAAAGGTAAGATAGTGGGTGGTTTTGCACATAATCAGGTATTACTGCTTGCTGATAAAGTGGTCGATGCGGTAAAGAGTGGTGCTATCAGGAAGTTTATTGTAATGGCCGGATGTGACGGGCGCATGAAGAGTCGTGACTATTATACGGAATTTGCAAAGGCCTTGCCTGCCGACTGTGTGATTCTTACTGCGGGATGTGCAAAATATAAATATAACAAATTGGAGCTGGGTGATATTAACGGAATACCGCGTGTGTTGGATGCCGGGCAATGTAATGACAGTTATTCTCTGGCCGTAATTGCACTTAAACTGAAAGAGGTATTCGGAGTAAATGATATTAATGAACTTCCGATAGTGTATAACATTGCCTGGTATGAGCAGAAAGCTGTTATCGTGTTATTAGCTCTTCTTTCTTTGGGGGTGAAAAATATACATCTTGGTCCTACACTTCCGGCTTTCTTGTCACCGAATGTGGCTAAGGTATTGGTAGAGAAGTTTGGTATAGCCGGCATTGGGACAGTTAATGAAGATATGAAAGCCTTCGGAATTGTAAATTAAGGGCAAACGGTAAATTAAAAACAACTAATAAAATTTGTGTAATATGGAATTAAGAAACCGATATGTGGGCGATATTGTAGCTGAAAAATTTTCTACAGCCCGTGTTTTTAAACAATATGATATTGATTTTTGTTGTCATGGAAATATGACGCTCGAAGATGCATGTGTTGCTGCCAATGTGGAATTGAAAGAAGTAGTTAAAGTTCTTCATGAAAATGTATCTTATACGGATGGTGACATACCTTTTGCATCATGGCCTTTAGATCTGTTGATGGATTATGTGCTTAAGATACATCATCGTGGAATCAGACGTAATGGTCCTGAATTGTTAGGATTAATAGAAAAGGTGAAGAAACAACATGAAGCTAATCATCCTGAATTGGATGAACTTTATGAGTTGGTTTCAGTTTCACTGGAAGATTTGGAATTGCATCTTCAAAAAGAGGAGAATGTATTGTTCCCCTATCTGTTTGAGCTTTTTGAAGCATCAGAAAAGAAGACTGTATTGGCTCCCATGCATTGCGTAACAATAGCCAATCCCATTCGTGTAATGCACATGGAGCACGAGGCCGAAGGTAACCGATATTTTCATATCAAGGATATAACCCGTAACTTCGAGATTCCGGAGGACGGATGCAACACTTACCGTCTGATGATGACAGAATTGGAGGCGTTTGTCAGTGCCCTTTTCGAGCATATTCATATAGAAAACAATATCTTGTTCCCCAAGAGCATGGAACTTGAAAACAGGTGGGTGAGATAAGGTTTTATATCTAAAGAATTGATGGCCTTTCAGAATACGGGATATATTTTCTTGTTCTGGAAGGCTTTTTTATGTATAGAGTATAATTTTTTGTATTTTTAAGGCCAATGATGGATTTGAGATTATTTTTACTCAATTATAATAAAGAGAACATTAATAAAAACCAAATATGAAAATTCCTAAGTTATTTAAGACGTATGAGAAAGAGTGTGATGTAAGCAGTGAAAGAACTCCGGAACAATGGTATGAACAGCTTACCTCAGGAATATACTTAAGTTATCCATTTAATTCAATAGACTTAGGTGAGGGTATGGCGGTTATAGAGGAAGTGATTATGCAATATTGGAAACCACGTTTCCTGGTAGACCATAATGAAAAACGTGCTTATGAATTCATGAACTGTAATGAGTATCTGCAAACTGTAGGGTCGGATGATATCTTATGGAGTAGTTTGACCGGTGTTTCTGAAGAGGCACTTAATCGTGCCAGAGGATTGTTTGCACATTATCCGACTTTTATTCGTAAGTTTCAAAATGGTGTTGCAGAAGTCAGTTGGCAGATTAATCCAGATGGGCAATATTTTATGGATGAAGACGGTTTTGGTATGACGGATGATAAAGAGATAGAAATATATGGTTTTATAGATCGGAGGGGAAAGGTTCTTGTAAAATTTCAGATGATTAAAACTTCAGATGACTTGAAAAGAATGAGAAAAGAAGCTGAAGAACTTATATTGTAGTTGAAATGGAAAAGTTTCAGTTATTTCCTTTTTCATATTATTGATAATGAGCAATAGAGATAATATCAGAAATCTCATTTATGAAATAGTTCATTTTCTCCAAGCTTATAGGGGTATTATTCGAATATTCCATTAAATTTCATTAAGTTTGTGGCCGTCAATCTAAACTTTATTATTATATGAAGAAATTATTTTTATTGGCGGCGTATGTGTGTATTGCAGCCTTTGTAGGTGCGCAGGATGGAACTCTTCCCGGTTATACCCAAGCACGAAAATTTACGGCAGACAAATTGAAGTCGATGCTGTTTTCTACTTCTGTTGATCCGCACTGGTTTCAGCAGGGAAATAAATTCTGGTATTCTTATAAAGACAGTAAAGGAACAAGCTGGTATGTTGTAGACCCGTCGGCACGGACTAAGACCTTGCTCTTTGATCAGGTTGAACTGGCAGCGCAACTGAGTGAAATTGTTCATGATCCTTTTATTGCCAGTCAATTGCCTATTAGAAATCTGGAGGCTATGTCCGATGGATATACTTTTACATTTAAGGTAATTTCATCAAAAGATAAGGATGAGAAAGGTAAAGCTGGAAAGAAAAAAGGAGGTAAAGAAGAGTTCTTCTTTTCGTATGACAGCCGTACCCGCAAATTAACTCATCTGGCAGACAAAAAAGAGGATGACAAATATCCGGGATGGGCTTCTATTTCTCCGGATGGAAAAACGGTAGTTTATGCCAAGGATTTGAATCTGTATCGCATGTCACGCGAGGATTATGAAAAAGCCAAGAAGAATGAAAAAGACAGTACTATTGTAGAGACGCAGCTGACTCGTTTCGGAGTAAAGGATTTTGGTTTCGGAGAGCCTTATTCCATATTGAATACAGATACGTTATGTAATGGCAAGCGTAAAGGTGAATATATTGTATGGTCACCCGATTCACGGTATTTTACTGTTATGGCATCAGATAGCCGTAAGGTGAAAGATTTGTGGGTTATCAATGCTATGGCTTCACCTCGTCCGACATTGGAGTCGTATAAATATCAGATGCCGGGTGAAAAAGAGGCTCCACAGTATCATCTGTATCTTTTTGATATGACGGATAATTCTTATAAGGAGATTGGAACTGCTGCTTTCAAGGACCAGACTTTACAGGTGATGACAAGACCGTCACTGAAGCGTGAACGTGATATGCATGAAACTTCAACTGTTTGGTTAGGCAATGAACAAACGTTTTATATGAAACGTAGCAGTAGAGACTTGCATCGGATAGATATATGTAAGTATACAGTAGGGCAAGACACCATAGTTCCAATTATCAAGGAAAGAATGAATACCTATATTGAGACTCGTCCTTTGATGGCTGTAAATGACAATGAGTTTATTCATTGGAGTGAACGTAGCGGATGGGCGCATTTGTATTTATATGATGGAAATGGAAACTTGAAATGTCAGTTGACTAAGGGAGAATGGCATGTACAGGATATCTTGAAGGTAGACGCAAAGAACAGAGTCGTTTATTTTACAGCCAATGGTAAGGACAAGCATCCTTATTATCAACATTTATACAAGGTTCGTCTGGACGGAAGCGGTTTAAAGCAACTGACTCCGATGGATTATTATAATAATGTATTTGTAGATGATGATGCGCGTTATTTTGTATGTAACTATTCACGGGTAAATACGATTCCTTGTACGGCATTATATGATGTAAACGGACGTAAGGTTATAGATTTGGAAAAGAGTGATTTTTCGCAACTCTTTGCCGCCGGATATCAGTTCCCGGAAATCTTTACGGTAAAAGCTGCGGATGGAATAACCGATTTGTATGGTGTGATGTACAAACCGTATAACTTTGACTCAACCAAGGTTTATCCGATTATTGATTATGTATATCCAGGACCGCAGGTTGAGGCAACCAATTACCCGTTTACACGTATGTCTGTACGTACTGACCGCCTGGCACAAGCTGGATTTATAGTGATTACGGTAGGTAACCGAGGAGGACATCCCGACCGTTCTAAATGGTATCATAATTACGGTTATGGAAATTTGCGTGATTATGGATTGGCCGATCAGAAAGCTGCCATTGAACAGTTGGCCAATAAATATAGCTTTATAGATATCAACAGGGTAGGAATACATGGACATTCGGGAGGAGGATTTATGTCTACTGCTGCCATTTTCCAGTATCCGGATTTCTTTAAGGTGGCTGTTTCGTGTGCCGGAAATCATGATAACCGTATTTATAACCGCTGGTGGAGTGAAACACATCATGGAGTAAAGGAAGTGGTATCGGAGAAAGGAGATACTACATTTGTGTATAATATTGCTACCAACCCTCAGATTGCTTCACGTCTGAAGGGACATCTGATGCTGGTTCACGGTGATATTGACAACAACGTACATCCTGCCAATACAATGCGGGTAGTTGATGCGTTGATTCGTGCCAACAAACGTTTTGATATGCTGATTCTTCCACAACAGCGTCATGGATTTGGTGATATGGATGAATATTTCTATTGGCGTATGGTAGATTATTTCTCCAGATATCTGTTGGGAAAACAGGAAGATACGGTTGATATGGTAAGATAGTTTCAGGCACAGTACACAGCTTACGAGGTTTGTTCTCCAGGCTGTGTACGGCCAATCGATAATATTATAAAAATAACGGACCGGCTGATATGATAAAATTCAGCCGGTCCGTTATTCTATGTTTGGGCAATATCCGATTATAAATTGAGCTTTTTGTTTATGAATTCCTTAATATATTCGGTTGTTCCATCCAATCCAAGAACTGATGAGTTGATACACAAATGGTATGTAGCAGCAGCTCCCCATGTCTTGTTGCTATAATAGTTGTAATAGCTGGAACGTTTTTTGTCTGCTTTTTCCAGATAGATTTCTGCATCTTCGGCCGACAGTTCAGGATTTAAGGAACATATGCGTTTGATACGGTCTTCCATATCTGCAGTGATAAATATGTTGACGCAACGCGGATGATCTCTTAAAATATAGTCGGCGCATCGTCCTATAAAGATGCATGACTCTTGTTCTGCCAGTTTTCTTATTACGTCACTCTGGATTTTGAAAAGAGCATCATTACTTAGGTAATTGTCATACATTGAACCGTCACCCAGAAATGGGATACGCATACCGCCCATAAGAGAAGCTATGAATCCTTTGTTACTTTCGTCTGCTTTTTCAAAAAACTTCTGGCATAATCCACTTTCTTCTGCAGCCAGTTTGATAAGTTTCTTGTCGTATACGTGTATGTTATAGAATTGAGCAAGGCGTTCACCGATGCTTTTTCCTCCACTGCCCAATTCTCGTCCTATGTTTATAATGTATTTTTCTTTCATAGTTGAATTTGTTTTTTAGTCTTACAAAACTAAAGAAAAAAAATAATAAAACAGAATACCCGTCATGATTCTTTTGAGATTATAAGAAAAATGACGGGTATATGTTTGTATTTATAAGAAGTTAATTACTCGTTGATCTGAAAACGGCGTGAAGCTCTCAACAGATGTCTGAGCGAACTGACAAGTTCTTGTGTCTCCTGAAGTATATTCAGATATACATATGAAACAGTCAGATTTTTCTCTTCCTGCATACGATTCATCTGTAGTTTACGTGTGCGTGACAATGATTCTTTGAATCTGTCACATTCACTGCGTATCTCATCCACTTCGTCATATCGTCCTTCTTTGACAACCGTATATGTCCGTTTAAGCAGATATACCAATGTATCACGTAATGGGATAAATTCTTTTATCTGTTCTTTAGGCATTGGCTTGAAATTGTTGTCTACGTGCTCTTCGCAAGGTTCGCAGATACGTCGTAAACAATACATGATTTGCTGACAGCTGTTGCTTCCTAAATGGAACCATGTATTTTTCTCGATAGCTATTTCTTTGTCTATGCGTTGCATTCCTACCATTTCTTTGCGTCTCATTTTCTTAAGTACGCTTTTTTCGTTTCTTAATGCACTGTCAGCTTTACGCAGACTACGTAGGTCATCGTTGACAAATCCGTCTGTAATCTGCTGATAGATATTGATGACGAATTCCAGATAATTAGTCTGATTTTCGGCAACGTGTCTGCAAAGCAGTGAGAGGGTTTCTTTTTTATCTTTTGAAGCAATTATCTGTCTGAAAAGATCGTCAGGAACTTCAGCTTTGAGTTTTTTGTTGTATTTTTTGTGGCTGTAAATAATACGGCTTATGGCTACTGCTATCATTATAATAATAGCGATGATACCTCCGAAATACATGATTAAAGTTATGGTAAAACATAACAAGAATGCAGCTCCTGCAGTGATAAACCATCCTCCGATTACAGAAAGAACACCTGTTATGCGGAATACGGCACTTTCACGTCCCCAGGCACGGTCGGCTAGTGATGTACCCATGGCTACCATGAATGCAACATAGGTGGTTGAAAGAGGTAATTTAAGAGAAGTACCGAGAGCGATAAGACTACTTGCTACTACAAGATTGATTGAAGCACGTACCAAGTCAAATGCGGCTCCATTTTCCAGAATAATATTTTCTTGATTGAATCTGGGGCGTGCCCATGATTTTAAGCGTTCAGGAGTAAGGCTTAATACTGCATTTATGGCAGTTGTCGATGTACGTACAATAGAACGGGCCATACGGGAAGAACCGAACATTTCGTCTCCTACATCCTGACGGGCAAGGTCTACAGAGGTTTTTACCACATTATGTGCTTTCTTGGAGGTCATCAGTGAAATAACCATTACGATTCCCGCTGCAGCCAGAAAATAAATAGGAGTCTTAGCCGATTCATTTAAGGCTCCCATCATGTGTTGGGTAGGATCTCCTCCGCCACATGCCATATAATCCTGATAAGATGAAAATCCAGCTAAAGGTACTCCGATGAAGTTTACCAAATCATTGCCTGCAAAAGACATTGCAAGACCAAAAGTGCCTAATAATACTACAACCTTAAATATATTGACTTTCAAGAAATGCAAAATTTGCATCAGGATTGTGAAAAATATTAATCCGCAAAAGGCGAACAGTAAACTGTGGTCATCGATGAACTGACGGGCCTCTTCTGTCATGAAACTCATGTCGCGTATTCCTTTTACAAACATGAAATAACAGATTGCTGTAGTAGCTATTCCACCGAATATTCCGATTTTCCAAGTTAATTTGGATTTATAATTGAATGTGAAGACAAGTCTTGAGAAGAATTGGATAACTGTACCGAAAACAAAAGCGATAGCTACTGATACAAAAATGGCGATGATAACAGACAAGGCTTTCTCGGTATTCATTAGATTGTCAATGGACAATCCTGTAGTATCATTTGCTAGCTTTATAATTGTGAGTCCGGAGGTTCCACCTAATAAGGAGAATACGAGTGATACTGTGGTAGAGGTTGGCATTCCTAATGAATTGAATATATCCAAAAGGATAATGTCTGTAACCATTACGGCTAGGAATATGCACATCAATTCATTGAAATAGAATTGCTCTGGCCTGAATATTCCGTGCCTGGCAATATCCATCATTCCGCTACTCATGGTTGCTCCACAGAAAATTCCAATGGCAGCAATAATCATGATAGTCTTAAATGTTGCAGCTTTGGAACCGATTGCCGAATTTAGGAAGTTTACAGCATCGTTGCTGACTCCCACCCATAGGTCAAAGAGGGCTAGTGTGAAGAGAAAGATTACTAATCCCAGATAAATAGTTTCCATAAATTTCTGTTGTATTTTATAAATTTATCTGCAAAGATAAATTATCCTTTTTGACCGTACAATGTTACACGTGTTACAAATATATTACAATTAATGATTTTGTAATATATGTGTAGCAGAGTCTTCATATCGGGGTGCTTATAACAGGCTTATGAGCATTAACTGGGCAACGATTACGCGTAGAAACATGCTTAACGGATAAACGGTTGCATATGCGACAGCCGGATTGTCACCGGGAATTGTGTCATTGGCATAATTCAGCGCCATCGGGTTGGCCATACTTCCGCATAACATTCCCGTGACGGAACCAAAATCCATTTTCCATAATTTAAAGGCAATGAAGGCCATGATGATAACCGGAACAAAGGTGAGAATGAAACCTATTCCAATCCACAGTAAACCTTCGGGGCGAAAAACGGTTTCAAAGAAATGCGCACCTGAATCTAATCCAAGGCATGCCAGATAGATTGCCAGTCCCAATGCGCGTAGCATCAGGTTGGCGCTGTGAGTTGTATAGGTTATCATGTGAATTCGCGGACCGAATGTACCCATTAAGATTCCTACAATAATGGGGCCGCCCGCCAATCCTAATTGTACAGGCAAGCTTATTCCTGGTATATTGATAGGTATGGAACCGATAATAAGACCTAATGTAATACCTATAAAAATGGATATAAGATTGGGCTCTTTTAAGCTTTTTACTGCATTTCCCAGAACCTTCTCGACATTGTGTACCGATGCTGCTTCTCCTACTACTGTCAGGCGGTCACCTACCTGGAGGATTAATTCTGGAGTGGCCAGCAGTTGAATACCTGAACGGTAAATTCGGGTGATATTAATACCATATGCATTTCGTAAACGCAGAGAGCCTAATTTCTTTCCGTTAATTTCATGTCGCGTAACAATGATTCGTTTGGATATCATTTTACTGTCTATGGCATCCCAGTCTATATCTGCCTTATTCCAGTCCGTATTTTCCTGCTCACCAAATAAAACGGTGAGTCCTTGAGCATCCTTGTCTGAGGTAATAACCAATAAACGGTCGTTTTCCTGCAATACAGTGTCAAAGGTAGGAATGCATACGGTACCGTTACGCCATAATCTGGAAATTACAAAGCGGCAGTTTGTATGCTGGGATATTTCTTTCAGGTTTTTACCATAAATACCTGGATTATGAACTTGGTATGCTGCAATATAAGTATGGTTTTGATCTTCTTTTTCGTTAATGGTCAAGTCTTTGCTTCTGACAAATAATTTTCTGAATACAATTATGGCAAGAATTACTCCTACAACTCCCAAGGGGTAGGTGACGGCGCATCCTAGAGCAGCTCCGCTACTGTTAATATGTAATTGTTTCAGAGTCTGTTGGGCTGCACCAAGAGCCGGCGTGTTCGTTGTGGCTCCGCATAGGATACCAGCCATATCAGGTAATGAAACTGGAGTTATATAACAAAAACTGATGGCCATGATTGTACCGATGAGAATAACGCCGATAGCCATCATGTTTAAACGTATGCCTCCGGTTCGGAAGGAGCTGAAAAAGCCAGGGCCTACCTGCAATCCTAATGCATATACAAATAAGACTAATCCGAAGCTTTCAGCATAATTAAGCATATTGCTGTCAATGGATAAACCGAAATGGCCGGCAAGAATTCCTATAAAGAAAACAAAGGTAACTCCCAACGATATTCCTGCTATCCGGATTTTACCAAGTCCAAGTCCGATAGCTGAAATGATAGAGATTGCAATAACGGCTTGCAAAGCCGAGTGTTCCATTAAGATTTTATTTATCCATTCCATATATTTTGTACTGTGCTTGTTTTTTAGGGCGGCAAAGTTACGAAATAATTATAGAAATGAAAAAGAGAATATGGTGTACAAACTATTTTTTAGATTTGGAGCGTAGCATTGTTACATTCTTGTGTAAAAGAGATTGTATTTGCGACAAACCCTTTCGGCAAACCTTTTGGCTCAAGAGTAGGATAATCTCACCTTTTTTTAAAGCAATGAATACTGCTTTATAGAAAGGTTGCAAAATAAAAAGAGTTGATTTCTAACTGTTTAAGTGTAGAAGCCAACTCTTTTTATTCGTGATTCCGGAGCGATTCGAACGCTCGACCCACGCCTTAGAAGGGCGTTGCTCTATCCAGCTGAGCTACGGAACCATCCTTATTTGCGGTTGCAAAGGTAGTGCTTTTCTTTTAAACTGCAAATTTTGTGCCCACTTTTTTTCATGTAAGGGAGATTTTTGTTTTTATATATGCAATTATGATAAACCGAATGTGAGTAGATGGGGAAATAACCGGGATGATTGTCTTATTTTTCTTTTTATAACTGTGCTTGAGACTAAGTTTATATATTACTATTGTTATATTTGTAGATGAATTATTATAAAAACAAGTTTGTTTATGAAATATGATTTTGATGAAATAATAGAACGGAGAGGTACTCATTCTATAAAATTTGATTCCATGCAGGAGTTGTGGGGAAGAAATGATTTGATTCCCATGTGGGTTGCAGATATGGATTTTCGTACTCCTTCTTTTATTGTTGAAGCAATAAAGAAGAGAATGGAGCATGAGATATTCGGATATACCAAACCTTCTGACGAATATTTCAATTCAATAATACGTTGGGTTGACAAGCGTTATGGTATGAAAGTATGCAAGGAGGAGATTCAGTATATCGCCGGAATAGTTCCGGGTATTCATCATGCGGTATGTGCCTTGTCTGAAAAGGGAGACAAGATAATGATACAGCCGCCTGTTTATCATCCTTTCAAACAAGTGATTGAAGGTACAGGAAGAAGTGTGGTGCAATCTCCTTTAATTTTGCGTGACGGACGATACTATATGGATTTTGACTCCATGCGTAAGCAGATTCAGGGATGTAAGCTGTATATTCTTTGCAATCCTCATAATCCCGGTGGCGTGGTATGGAGCCGGGAAGAACTGGAAACTGTGGCCGATATCTGCAAGGAGAGTGGGGTGATGGTTATCAGTGATGAAATTCACGCGGATATGACTTTCTTACCTCACAAGCATTTGCCATTTGCTATGGTCAATGATTGGACGCATGAGAATACTGTAACATTCATGGCTCCTTCGAAGGTTTTTAATATGCCTGGTATCATAGCTTCTCATGCCATTGTGTTCAACAATGACCTGCGTGAACGCTTTTATTCATATCTTGAGCAGAACGATTTGATTATGGGTAATGCTTTTGCATATCCGGCTGTTGAGGCTGCATATACTCAAGGAGAGGACTGGCTAAAACAAATGTTGGATTATGTGTATGAGAATATACGGCTGGTCGATACTTCTCTGAAACAGAAAATGCCTAAGATAAAGGCTATTCTTCCGGAGGCATCTTTCCTGATATTTCTTGATTGCAGAGAGCTGGGATATGAGACACAGGAACAGCTGGTTGACTTTTTTGTGAATAAGGCACGGTTGGGACTGAATGATGGTGCGATGTTTGGAAAAGAGGGAACTGGCTTTATGCGTTTGAATGTGGCAACACCCCGCAGTATTGTGGCAGAAGCCATGAAACGTTTGGAAGATGCTTATTTAGGTGAGGGGTTCTGAAAAGAATAATATAATAGATATATTTATAATCTTATGGTAAAACATATTGTAACATTTAAGTTGAAAGGTACAGCTGAAGAACGTTTGTCGGCTGCTACCCGTTTTAAAGAGGCTTTGGAGGCCTTGCCTGCACAAATAGATGTGTTGAAGAGTATAGAGGTTGGTATAAACGAAAATCCTGCCGAGCAGTGGGATATTGTTTTGACTGCAATTGTAGATAAAATGGAGGATGTTGCCGTATATGCTTCTCATCCGGCTCATGTGGCTGCTGCATCTATTATTTCGGGATGTAAGGAGATGCGTGCGTGTGTAGACTATGTAGTCTGAAAATTTATAACTTATAAAAAATAAAAAGAAGGCTATAATTATAAAAATCATAACTGGTGATTTTTATAATTATAGCCTTCTTTTTGGTCCTTATCGGCCGGTAATTAAAAATTAACGGCCGATAATTTTTTATTGTAAAAAAGCAAACAGGATACAACTCCTTTTTGAAAAGCAGATTGTATCCTGTTTGTTCTATGTTATATTTGCAAATTCAGCTTATTTGCGTTTGTTCTTCATTTGTTCTTCACGTTCACGCATGATACGTTCCTGCTCTTTTTGAAGTGCAGCCAGTTTTTCCATCATGCCGCTACGTTTTTTCGGATTATTCTTGTTGGCAATCATACGGGCCTCCAATTGGGCTAACAATGCCTTTTCATCGGTGGTCTTACGTAAAACAACCATGATAAGAATGCTTATCAATCCGGAAATGAAATAATAATAGTTCAATCCAGATGAATATCCGTTGAAGATAAAGATAAACATGATAGGCATGATATACATCATCCATTTCATGGCAGCCATTTGTGGGTTTTGTCCGGTGTCTTGTTGCTTCATCATGATATATGTATTGATGATGTTGCTGACGCTGAATAACAGACAGAACAAACTCAGATGCTCGCCCAAAAGGGGAATATGGAAGCCCCAATTGATAACATCGTCGTATGTTGACAAGTCTGGAGCCCACAAGAAACTTTGCTGACGAAGTTCGATTGCGTTCGGAACGAAGGTAAATAATGCAATGAATACCGGCATCTGAATAAGCATAGGCAAACATCCACCCATGGGACTTACTCCATATCTGCTGTATAAGGCCATTATTTCCTGTTGTTTTTTCATTGCATCTTCCTGTTTCGGATACTTTTTGTTGATTTCATCAACATAAGGTTTCAGCACACGCATTCTGGCCGATGACATATACGATTTGTAAGTAGCCGGATATACGATTATTTTTACGATGACTGTCATCAATAATAATACAATACCCATGTTAAGTCCCCATCCGGAGAGCCAGTCAAATACATTGATGGTAAACCAGCGGTTTATCCAACGGATGATAGGCCATCCCAGATAGACCAGTTTTTCCATTTCCAAGTCTTTTCCGTTAACGGCCAAATCGTTGGTTTTCTGTAAAGTCTTGAAATGATTCGGACCGAAATAGAATTGCATTTGGGTTGCCTGCTTGCCGCTTGGGTCAAAGAAAGCGGTCATTGTGGCATCGTAGGTTTTCAGATAGCCGCTACCTTCTACATCTGGTACGGATTTCAGATTTGTCTGGTTAAAATCTTGTCCGGCAATGAAGACGCAAGAGAAGAACTGGTTTTTAAATGCTACCCAGTCAACAGACTCTTCAACGTTGATTTTATCTTCTTTGGTTTCGCTCAAGTAGTCGCTACTGCCATCTTTAGCCTTATAGGTGAGTGATGTATAACGGTTCTCAAAGCTGAATCCTTTTTCCAGTTGGCGTATATGCTGATGCCATTGTATATCCATGCTTTTGGTTGACGGCGCAAAATAGTTTTGCATATCATGGGTTTCAATGGTAAAGTCTACCATGTAACTGTCGGCATGGAGCTTATAATTGAAATCCATATAACCGCCACCGTTCATGTTCAATCGCATGGTTACGGCACTGTCACTTGCATTTACAGGCGTGAAATACAAATCTTGAGTGAGAATGTTTTCGTTTTTGCCGTTGAATGCAAAATTAATTTTTGCATCTTCGTTTTCAAACAGAATCAAAGGCTTGTGATCTTGTCCGTTATATTCCTTTAATTTTGCTGCCTGAATGTATCCACCTTTGGTATTTAGTTTAAGTTCAACCAGATTATTTTGAAGTGTAACGATTGATTCTTCACCGTTTCTTGCATAATATAATAGAGATGTAGAGTCGAGGGCAGCAGTTTGCATGTCTGCAACCTTTTGCTTTTCTGCCTGCTCAGCTTCCTGTTGTTCAACAAGGGCTTGGATTGAGTCCTGAAAATGCTGCATTTGTGCTCTTTCTTCACTGCTTGGCCGATTATATATGCTGAAGCCAATCAGTACGGCACCTATCAGGATAAATCCAATAAGCGTGTTTTTTTCCATTCTTGAATACTTCTTAATTATTTTAGTTCCTATGTAATTGTTTTTTGTATACCTTATTTGCTGATAGCAGCTTTTATGAACGATAAGAATAATGGGTGCGGTTTTAATACCGTACTGCTGTATTCCGGATGGAACTGCGTTCCGATATACCATTTAAGACCGGTAATCTCGATGATTTCTACCAGATTTGATTCCGGATTGATTCCTACACAACGCATTCCTGCCTTTTCGAATTCTGCTTTATAGTCATTGTTGAATTCATAACGATGACGGTGGCGTTCTTGTATGTGTTCTTGTTTGTAGGCTTCAAAAGTCTTGGAGTTTTGTTCTAAGACACATTCATATGCTCCCAATCGCATGGTTCCTCCCATATTGGTGATAGATTTCTGTTCTTCCATGATATCTATTACATTGTGAGGAGTTTTCTCGTCCATTTCGCGTGAGTTGGCATCAGCATATCCTAATACATTGCGTGCAAATTCTATGGCCATGCATTGCATACCCAAGCATATACCGAAAGTAGGAATGTTATGTGTGCGGGCATATTTGGCTGCAACGAATTTTCCTTCAATTCCGCGTTGGCCGAATCCCGGACAAATGATGATTCCTTCCATTCCCTTCAAAGCTTCTTCGATATTGTCGTCAGTCAGTTTTTCACTGTTGATGAAATGTATTTCTGCTTTTCTGTCGTTATAAGTGGCTGCCTGTGACAATGCTTCATGGATTGATTTGTATGCATCTTGCAAATCGTATTTTCCTACAAGTCCGATATGAACAACTTCTGTTGCTTTATGACGACGGTTCAAGAAATCTTTCCATGGGCCGAGAGTTGGAGTTTCTCCTACCGGTAATCCCATCTTTTCAAGAATTGTTCTGTCAAGTCCTTGTTCTTGCATGCGAACAGGAACTTCGTAGATGGTAGGCATATCTCTTGATTCGATAACGGCATTGTCGTCTACGTTACAGAAAAGTGCCACTTTCTTTTTTAAGTTTGTGCTAAGTTCATGTTCTGTTCTCAGTACCAGAATGTCCGGTTGGATTCCGACAGATTGCAGCTCTTTTACAGAATGTTGGGTCGGTTTGGTCTTTAATTCACCGGCAGCTGCGAGATAAGGTACGTATGTAAGATGTACGCATAGCGCATTTTTACCAAGTTCCCATTTTAATTGTCGGATACTTTCCAGATATGGTAATGATTCGATATCTCCTACAGTACCTCCGATTTCTGTTATGACGAAATCAAATTTGTATTTATTACCCAAGAGTTTTACATTGCGTTTGATTTCATCGGTGATGTGAGGGATGATTTGGATGGTTTTTCCCAAATAGTCACCTCTGCGCTCTTTATCAATGACGCTTTTGTAGATTCGTCCAGTAGTGATGTTGTTTGCTTTGGTCGTTTGAATACCTAAGAATCGTTCATAGTGACCTAAGTCAAGGTCGGCTTCATGTCCGTCAACTGTTACATAACATTCTCCATGTTCGTAAGGATTCAATGTTCCGGGGTCGATATTGATATAAGGGTCAAACTTTTGGATGGTAACATTGTAACCTCTTGCTTGAAGTAGTTTACCAATAGATGATGAAATAATGCCTTTTCCTAAAGATGAAGCAACACCACCTGTAACGAAAATGTACTTTGTTTCTGCCACAACTATAATATTTTAAATGGTTTTTTATTATTCTTTGATCTCGAATTTAAACTGCAAAATTATAAAAAAAGACCGAAACAGCTAGTGATTCTTCCAAAAACATTTTAGGCAAGGTCTTTTTTATTTCTTTTCATGATTATTTGGTCCAATCTTACAACGAATGTTTTATTTTTCATGTATTTTTGCCATTCAATGTTTCCAATTGTTATTAAGACTTATGAAAGTTAGACTGTTATTTTTCACTTTTTTGATATTGCTGGTATCGGCAGCAGATGCCCAAACAAGCAATCGTCGAGGGTATTACAAAAAATATTTTAGAAATGTGGTAACCGCCTATTCTGATTATCTGAATAAGAAGGTGGCGCAATATTGGTTGCCCGATTCAACAGGAAGGGTTTATTCTCCGGAACTTGAAATAAATCCTATATATTACAGATTGTTTGCTCCGCTTGCGATTTATAATTCTACAGTTTCAAAAGCTATGAATGATAGTCTGCAAGATGATTTTGTAATGGATACATCCAGAGTAAAGCGCAAGGAAATATTGCCCGTTCATTTATATCAAGAAGAAAAAGATGAGGCAATAATCAATGCGATGGATCGTGCTTTGGTGAATGTTTATCTGAATTCACCAACAATGGTGGAACGGACTGAAGAGCAAATTATGGGGCAAAGAGTCTTTAAGGAAGATATAATGCCGGAACAGCCCAGAAAACAAAATGTTATTGATTTGATATCTCAGGGAAGCTGGAATGATCCTAGTATAAATCAAAATCTGGTGATAAAGAAACCGAATTTCTGGACTCAGGCAGCCAGTGTTTCTTTACAGTTTACGCAGAACTATATTTCCCAGAACTGGTATAAAGGAGGTGAAAGCAATAATTCAATGTTGTCTGGATTGGATATAAGTTTGAATTATAATGATCAGCAGCGTATCCAGTTTGATAATCGTTTGGAGTGGAAATTGGGATTTATTTCTTCCCGTTCAGACTCTGTGCATAAATATAAGACGAATACGGACCAGCTTCGTTTGACGTCCAAATTGGGATTGAAGGCTTTTTATTCTTGGTTCTATACGGTCCAGGTAGAGTTTTCTACTCAGGTAATGGGAAGTTATAAGACGAATAGTAAGGAAGTAGTTTCCAGTTTTATGGCTCCTGGATATTTGAAGGTCGATTTTGGTATGGACTTTAAAAAGAACCTGAAGAACTTTACATTCTCGTCTGTAATATCTCCGCTGTCTTATAAGTTAACCTATGTAGGAGATGAAGATGTGGATGTTACGAAATTTGGTGTGGAAGAAGGGAAAAAGTCAAAAAATGACATAGGTTCCAATTTGCAGATTAATTCCAAATGGACTATCATTCCAAGTGTAGTATGGGAATCTCGTCTTTCCTATTATACTACATATAAGCGTGCAGAGGCGGAATGGGAAAATACGTTTAATTTTCAGTTGAATCGTTATCTGTCTACAAAACTTTTTGTTCATGCCCGTTATGATGATGGAGTGGAAAAAGAAGATGATGATTCTTATATTCAGTTAAGTGAATTGTTGAGTTTTGGATTAAGTTATAGTTTTTAAAATAAGGAATTTATGTTGACATTGGATAGTATTTATAGAGCTTCTTATGTATTGAAAGAAGTTGTACGTAGAACAGATTTGATTTATGCTCCGTCTATCAATCCTGAAAGCCAAATATATTTAAAGCCGGAAAACTTGCAGGTGACTGGTTCTTTTAAGGTTCGTGGAGCTTATTATAAGATATCTCAATTATCAGATGAAGAAAAAGCCAGAGGTGTGGTTGCATGTTCGGCCGGAAATCATGCTCAAGGTGTAGCTTTGGCGGCAACTCATAGCGGAATAAAATCGCTGATTTGTTTGCCGGAAGGAGCTCCAATAAGTAAGGTAGAGGCAACTCGTCGTTTGGGCGCTGAGATATGTCTGGTAGAAGGTGTATACGATGATGCATATCAACGTGCGTTGGCTTTGCGTGATGAAAAAGGATATACGTTTGTGCATCCGTTTGATGATGAACTGGTGATTGCTGGCCAGGGAACAATTGGATTGGAACTGTTGGAGCAGTTGCCAGATATTGATGTTGTGATAGTTCCAATAGGTGGCGGTGGCTTGATTAGTGGCGTAGCTTTTGCCCTAAAGAGTCTGAAACCATCGGTAAAAGTATATGGTGTGCAGGCCAGTGGAGCTCCGAGTATGTTTCAAAGTATAGAACATCATAAGATTGAATGTTTGGATTCAGTTTCAACCATAGCCGACGGAATCGCTGTAAAAGAACCGGGAGAGCATACTTTTGACATCTGTAATCATTATCTGGATGGTATCGTTACTGTTACGGAAGATGAAATTTGTGCGGCAATATTGACTTTGATTGAACAGCAGAAATTGATTTCTGAAGGAGCTGGAGCTGTATCGGTTGCGGCTGCAATGTTTAACAAAGTTCCAATAAAAGGTAAGAAGACAGTTTGTTTGGTAAGTGGTGGTAATATTGACGTTACAATTTTGAGTCGTGTTATCAATCGTGGATTGTCAAAGAGTGGAAGAAATTGTGTGATGACTCTGGAATTGAAGGACAAACCTGGTCAGTTGATGAAAGTTACGCAAATATTGGCTCAGTGTGGGGCTAATGTATTGTCTGTACGTCATGAACGTAATGGTGAGAGCGCTGATATCAATGCTTGTTCCTTAAGGGTTGTTATGGAAACACGCAATCAGGAACATATTGATGAAATAAATGCAGCTTTGCTTGCCGGTGGATTTAGAATTTTGGATTAAATAATTAAATGTATTTATAATATGGCAGACGACAAAAAAATCATTTTCTCGATGGTGGGAGTCAGTAAGTCCTTCCAATCGAACAAACAGGTTTTGAAGAATATCTACCTATCATTCTTTTACGGTGCAAAGATTGGTATCATTGGACTTAATGGTGCCGGTAAATCAACGCTGTTAAAGATTATTGCTGGTATCGATAAAAGTTATCAGGGAGAGGTAGTTTTTTCACCTGGTTATAGTGTAGGATATTTGCCGCAAGAGCCAAAGCTGGATAATTCCAAGACGGTAAAAGAAGTAGTAATGGAAGGGGTACAGCCTATCGTTGATGTCCTTAATGAATATGAAGAAATAAATAACAAGTTCGGTTTACCGGAATATTATGAGAATCCGGAAAAGATGGATGCGTTGTTTGCACGTCAGGCAGAATTGCAAGATAAGATTGATGCAACAGATGCATGGAATCTGGACAGTAAACTTGAGCGTGCAATGGATGCATTGCGTTGTCCTCCCGAAGATCAATTGGTAGAAAATTTGTCAGGAGGTGAGCGACGTAGAGTTGCTTTGTGCAGATTGCTTTTACAGAAACCGGATATATTGTTGCTGGATGAGCCTACCAACCATTTGGATGCTGAGTCAATAGATTGGTTGGAACAGCATTTGCAACAATATGAAGGAACGGTTATTGCTGTTACTCACGACCGTTATTTCCTGGATGATGTTGCGGGATGGATTTTGGAACTTGACCGTGGTGAAGGAATTCCTTGGAAAGGAAACTACTCAAGCTGGTTGGAGCAAAAGACACGCCGTATGGAATTGGAGGAAAAAGTTGCCAGCAAGCGTAGAAAAACTTTGGAACGTGAGTTGGAGTGGGTACGTATGGCGCCTAAAGCCCGTCAGGCTAAAGGAAAGGCTCGTCTGAATTCGTATGATAAGTTATTGAATGAAGATCAGAAAGAAAAAGAAGAAAAACTTGAAATCTTTATACCTAATGGTCCTCGTCTAGGAAATAAGGTTATTGAGGCTCATGGCGTGAAAAAAGCTTATGGCGATAAATTGCTGTTTGAAAATCTGGATTTCACATTGCCGCCTAATGGTATTGTTGGAGTTATTGGCCCGAATGGTGCGGGAAAAACTACATTGTTCCGTTTGATTATGGGCTTGGAAACGCCCGATGCAGGAACCTTTGAGGTTGGTGAAACTGTTAAATTGGCATATGTAGACCAACAACATAAAGATATCGATCCTAATAAGAGCGTGTATCAAGTTATCAGTGGTGGTAATGATTTGATTCGTATGGGCAATAGAGATGTGAATGCTCGTGCGTATTTATCACGTTTTAATTTCTCCGGAGCAGATCAGGAAAAATTGTGTGGTATGCTTTCGGGTGGTGAAAGGAATCGCTTGCATTTGGCAATGGCTTTGAAAGAGGAAGGAAATGTCTTGTTGCTGGATGAGCCTACCAATGATATTGATGTTAATACATTACGAGCTTTGGAAGAAGGTTTGGAAGAATTTGCCGGATGTGCAGTTGTTATTAGTCATGACCGTTGGTTCCTGGATCGTATTTGCACGCATATTCTGGCATTTGAGGGTGATTCGAAAGTCTTTTATTTTGAAGGCTCTTATTCAGAGTATGAGGAAAATAAAATGAAGCGGCTTGGACGTGAAGAACCTAAGCGAATACGTTACCGTAAGTTAATGGAAGATTAATAAAAGTATTGTAGAAATAGGAGAGTAAGAGATTGAGAGTCGGATCTTTTTCTCTTACTCTTTTTTCAAATAAGATATGTAATGAATAAGCAGGAAACAAAGGAATTGGTTGATGATTTGGTTGGGTGGGTAAAAGAACGCTTGGAAAAGAAAGATTATCCACAGGGGAATTTCCAGTTTGGACCACATCGTAAAATACCGGATTGTGAAGTATATTTGAATGCGATGTTGCATACTATTGTTTGTAACTGGGAGAATCCCTTATTCTATCCATTTATAGAGGAATTGAATGATTTTCGTTCGGAGATGACTAAACATCAGTAATCTGTTTCTGTGAGATGAAATTTGAAAATTTTGTTTGTTGATTCTTTAATGAAACTTTATATTTGCAGTCAATTAATTTAAATACAAATAGAACTATTAAGATTATAACGTATTCTATATGCCACAAATATCAACTAGAGGCTCTGAAATGCCTTCATCACCAATTCGTAAGTTAGCACCTCTTGCTGAGGATGCCAAAAAACGGGGAATACATGTATATCATTTAAATATAGGTCAGCCGGATTTGCCTACTCCCAAAATAGCTCTTGACGCTATTCGTAACATAGACAGGAGAATTTTGGAATATAGTCCAAGTCAGGGATATCGCAGCTATCGTGAAAAGCTTACTGGATACTATCGTCGTTTTGATATCAATCTGGATGCAGATGATATCATTATTACAACTGGAGGTTCGGAAGCTGTATTGTTTGCATTTATGTCGTGCTTGAATCCGGGGGATGAGATCATTGTGCCAGAACCAGCTTATGCCAATTATATGGCTTTCGCTATATCTGCCGGTGCGGTGATACGTACAGTAACAACTACTATTGATGAAGGATTTGCACTGCCAAAGGTTGAAAAATTTGAAGAACTTATTAACGAGCGTACCAAGGCGATATTGATTTGTAATCCGAATAATCCAACAGGATATTTGTATACTCGTCGTGAAATGAATCAAATACGTGATTTGGTAAAGAAGTATGATTTGTATCTTTTCTCGGATGAAGTATATCGCGAATTTATTTATACGGGTTCTCCATATATATCTGCCTGTCATCTGGAAGGAATAGAGCAGAATGTTGTTTTGATAGATTCTGTTTCAAAACGTTATTCTGAATGTGGAATACGCATAGGTGCCTTGATAACCAAAAATAAAGAGGTACGGAATGCAGTGATGAAATTTTGTCAGGCTCGCCTAAGTCCTCCATTGATTGGACAGATTGCAGCAGAGGCTTCATTGGATACCCCGGAAGATTATTTGCGTGAAACATATGATGAATACGTAGAAAGACGAAAATGTTTGATTGATGGCTTGAATCGTATTCTTGGAGTTTATTCACCAATCCCTATGGGAGCTTTTTATACGGTTGCAAAATTGCCAGTTGATGATAGTGAGCGTTTTTGTGCATGGTGCTTGTCGGAGTTTAGTTATGAGAATGAAACCGTAATGATGGCACCGGCATCAGGTTTTTATACAACACCCGGGGCAGGTTATAATGAAGTACGTATTGCTTATGTATTAAAAAAGGAAGATTTGAATCGTGCCTTGTTTATTTTGAGTAAAGCGTTGGAAGCATATCCGGGACGTGTTATGGAATAAATTTATGATATGATGAACTACAGATTCTTTCTAGCTAAGCGCATTTATGCAAATGGTAATATAGAACGCCAGGCTGCCAAACCTGCAATTCGGATTGCTATGGTGGGCATGGCACTTGGACTTGCTATAATGTTGGCTTCTATATGTATTGTAATCGGCTTTAAAGATGAAGTTCGTTCTAAGGCTATCGGTTTTGCATCGCATATTCAGATAAGCAACTTTAAAGGGACGCAATCTTATGAAACGTTCCCTATATCAGCCAATGACAGTTTGATAGGAGTCTTGGTAGGAATTCAGGGAGTTGATCGTGTACAGCGTTTTTCTACAAAGCCTGGAATTATTAAGACTGATGATAATTTTCAAGGGATAGTATTGAAGGGAGTTGGTGAAGATTATAATTTGAGTTTCTTTCAAGATTATTTGCTGGAAGGAGAAATACCATGCTTTACGGATAGTGTGGCATCCAATAAGGTATTGATATCAAAAATGTTGGCTGACAAACTTCATTTAAAATTAGGTGATAATGTCTATACTTATTATATTCAGGATAATGTGCGTGCGCGTCGTTTAAAGATTGTGGGTATTTATGAAACAAACTTTTCAGAATATGATAAGATATTTCTAATAGGTGATATCTATACTGTAAATCGTTTGAATGGTTGGAAGACGGATCAGGTAAGTGGAATTGAAATAGCTGTTGATGATTATGATCGTTTAGAAGATATATGTTATAATGTGTCAGAATGTGTTGATACATTAGTCGATCGTTATGGAGCTACTTATTTTGCTCAAACCATTGAAAGTTTGAATCCTCAATTGTTTGCATGGCTTGATGTGCTGAATATGAATGTTTGGGTGATTCTTGTTTTAATGTTGGGAGTTGCAGGTTTTACAATGATTTCTGGTTTATTGATTGTTATATTAGAGCGCACTAATATGATTGGAATTCTGAAAGCATTGGGAGCCCATAATGCACATATTCGTGAAATATTTCTTTATTTTTCCGTATTTGTAATTGGAAAGGGAATGTTGTGGGGAAATTTGATTGCGCTTGTCTTTTGTCTTTCTCAAAAATACTGGTGTTGGATAAAATTGGATCCAACCAATTATTATATAGATTCTGTTCCTATACATTTTGATTTGCTTTTGTGGATATTAATAAATATAGTAACATTGATTGTTTCATTTGCAATGTTGATAGGTCCTTCATATTTGATTTCACGAATCAGTCCTGTAAAATCAATTAAATTTGAGTGATTACTATTTGTCGGATTTATGTGATAATTATACACTTATTTCATTATGAACATGGTTATTTACGTGACAATGTAATATAAGAAAGCTTTTTTTGAATATTTAGTGTAAAAAAGGTGCACAATATAGTTTTTATTTCTATTTATTATTATATTTGCCATCACTAGTAGAGATAAGTTTAATTGTTGTAGTAAAGTCTTAAAGGCAAGTGTTATGAAAATTCAATTTTTTATTAGGGAGAGTTTGAATGATGTAGTAGACCAACTCTCCAATTCAGATTTTTGGTCTAGTGATATTAAATATCTGGAGGATAGGAGAATTATTAAGATTAAGGATTTGGCATATGATCTTGAAGCAACTGCCGAGGTTTGGTCTGATAAGATAATAATTCATACGGCCTGGTCTAATTTTACTTATAGCATATTCGTTACTCCTGATTCAAAAGTATGTTGTGAGTATGTCGGAGCTTTTAGAGGTTTGCTTGATCAGAAACTTTTGCCACATCTTACTCCTATTGGTAATGTTTTGGATTATGAGGTATTAGAAAGTTCATTATATAAGCCGGGAGAGCGCAAGACTTTGCGTGAATATGCTCGTGATAACGCACGACAGCGTCGTCTTCGTGAACAATCGAAGGAAGCTTTTCATGATTATAAACAAGATGTAAATCTGCATAAAGGATTTGTCAAAGAAGATATGCCTTCGGCAAATTGAGCTTAGTGGTATTGTAGAAACATAAAAGCGGCATTTTCCGATAGGGAAATGCCGCTTTTATGTTTCTTATAATCATTTATTAGGAGATATTATTAGGGTTACTGCTTATCTTATAGGTTCTCAAATATAAGTCTAAATATAATTTTAAGAATTATTTAAATTTATCTCTGAGTGTCGATTCATAGACTGTATTATAGTGTGTATCAGGTACATTAAGGCCTTTATGTCTTATTGTAGTTGTTATGATATTTATTTTATTGGTAAATAGTGTTTTAAAACATGGTTTTATGATTGTATAAAAAGAAAAACTAGATTACTTTTGCAACCGTACAAATAAAAAAAGATTCAGATGCAGATTAGTAATGATATTCGTGAAGTTAGTCCTAACATTTCTGTTGATTGTTCACTAATTGGATTTGATGGGGAAGAACTTCGTGTTCTTTTAGTCAGACAGGCTGGCGTTCCGGAGGTGGAAGGTGAAAATATATATAAGCTTCCGGGTAGTTTGATTTATGTTGATGAAGATTTGGATGAGGCTGCAAAAAGGGTTTTGTATGAGTTGACAGGGTTGAAAAGCGTTTCTATGGTGCAATTCCGTGCATTTGGCTCTAAAGATAGAACGAGAAATCCTAAAGATGTACGTTGGCTGGAACGATTTCATAGTCTTCCTAATCAGATAAATCGAATAGTGACAATTGCATATTTGGCATTACTTAAGATAGACCGTAAATATACCAGGCTTTCTCATAAATATGAGGCATGCTGGATGCCCGTAAAAGATGTAAAGGAACTTGCTTTTGACCATAAGCAGATACTTGAAGAGTCTTTAATTTATATTCGCCAATATATAGAGGCTTCTCCAGCTGCATTATTTGATTTGTTGCCCCGTAAATTTACGGCATCTCAATTGAGGCGTTTGTATGAGGTTATATATGATCGCACATTTGATGTGCGAAATTTTCATAAACGTATCATGATGATGAAATATGTTGTTCCTCTAGAAGAGAAAGAACAAGGCGTATCTCATCGTGCTGCGCGGTATTTTAAATTTGATAGAGTTATTTATAATCAGACACGTAATTAATAAAAATAGACTATGTATTTATTGGGGTATGATATTGGAAGTTCATCTGTTAAGGCCAGTTTAGTAGATGCCCAGAGTGGAATATGTGTAGCATCTGCCTTCTATCCGAAGACAGAAGCTGAAATAATAGCGGTTCATCAGGGCTGGGCCGAACAGGAGCCGGAAATGTGGTGGAAAAATTTGAAACTGGCGACATCTGCAGTGATTAAAGATTCTGGTGTGGATGTGAAAGATATTGCGGCGATAGGTATTTCATATCAGATGCATGGACTTGTATGTGTAGATAAAGAACTAAAGGTCTTACGGCCGGCAATTATCTGGTGTGATTCTCGGGCAGTGGAATATGGACAGAAAGCAGCTAGAAGTCTGAGTGAGAGCAAGTGTTTGTCTCATTTATTGAACCTCCCAGGTAATTTTACAGCTTCTAAATTGGCGTGGGTTAAAGAAAATGAGCCGGAAGTTTTCAATAAGATTTATAAAGTGATGCTTCCTGGTGATTATATTGCTATGCGTATGACCAGTAATGTTTGTACGACAGTGTCAGGCTTATCAGAAGGTATGTTCTGGGATTTTAAGGAAAAACAGATTGCCCATTTTCTGATGGAGTATTATGGTTTTGATGAGAGTCTGTTACCGGAGATATATCCAACATTTTCTGAACAGGGAAAAATGACACAGGCTGTAGCTGAGGAATTAGGATTACGTGAAGGAATTCCTGTTACCTATCGAGCTGGTGATCAACCAAACAATGCTTTGTCTTTGAACGTATTTAATCCGGGAGAAATAGCATCTACTGCCGGTACATCAGGAGTTGTGTATGGAGTAAACGGTTCTGTAAACTATGATCCAAAATCTCGCGTAAATACATTTGCACATGTGAATCATTCAGATCAGGATACCCGTTTAGGAGTATTATTGTGTATAAATGGTACAGGTATTTTGAACTCATGGATAAAGCGTACCATGGCTACAGAGCTTTCTTATTCAGATATGAATGAATTGGCGTCTCAAGTAGCAATAGGTGCAGAAGGTATCAGTGTTATTCCTTTTGGAAATGGTGCAGAGCGTGTGCTTGAGAATAAAGAACTCGGTTGTTCTATCCAAGGGTTGAATTTTAATACGCATACACGTGCCCATGTTATTCGTGCCGTACAGGAGGGAATTGTATTTTCGTTTAAATATGGTATGGAGATTATGGAACATATGGGGATGAATATAAATAAGATTCATGCCGGTAATGCCAATATGTTCTTGAGCCCTATATTTAGAGATACTTTAGCTGGGGTTACAAATTCTGTTATAGAGTTGTATGATACGGATGGTTCTGTAGGTGCTGCAAAGGGTGCAGGTATCGGTGCAGGAATATATAAAGATAATAATGAGGCTTTTTCTACTTTGAAGAAATTGCAGATAATAGAACCCGATGCTTCTTTAAGTGAACAGTATAGTGAGGCGTATGCTTTATGGAAAGAGCGATTACAAAAGATTATGTAGTATATTTAAAATATTAATATTATGGCAACAAAAGAGTATTTTCCGTTTGGAAAAATCAAATTTGAAGGAAAAGATAGTAAGAATGTGATGGCTTTTCATTATTATGATGCAGAAAAAGTCATCATGGGTAAACCAATGAAAGAATGGTTGAAGTTTGCAATGGCATGGTGGCATACATTGTGTGCAGAAGGTTCTGATCAATTTGGTGGAGGTACTAAGAAATTTCCTTGGAATGGAGATCCTGATAAAGTTCAGGCTGCTAAAAATAAAATGGATGCAGGATTTGAGTTTATGCAGAAACTTGGAATCGAATATTATTGTTTCCATGATGTAGATTTGTGTGCAGAGGCAGATACTATAGAAGAGTATGAAGCCAATCTGAAAGCTATTGTAGCTTATGCAAAACAAAAACAGGCAGAAACTGGTATTAAACTGTTGTGGGGAACAGCAAACGTTTTTGGTCATGAACGTTATATGAACGGTGCTGCAACCAATCCGGAATTTGATGTAGTGGCTCGTGCTGCTGTTCAAATAAAGAATGCTATCGATGCAACTATTGAGTTAGGTGGTACTAATTATGTATTCTGGGGTGGCCGTGAAGGTTATATGAGCATTTTGAATACTGATCAGAAAAGAGAAAAAGAACATTTGGCACAGATGTTGACTCTTGCTCGCGATTATGCACGTGCCAAAGGTTTTACCGGAACTTTCCTGATTGAGCCGAAACCTATGGAACCGACCAAGCATCAGTATGATGTAGATACAGAGACTGTAATTGGATTCTTGAAAGCACATAATCTGGATAAAGATTTCAAAGTAAATATTGAGGTTAACCACGCTACATTGGCTGGTCATACTTTTGAGCATGAATTGGCGGTAGCTGTAGATAATGGAATGTTAGGTTCAATCGATGCAAATAGAGGTGACTACCAGAATGGATGGGATACAGACCAGTTCCCAATTGACAATTACGAATTGGTTCAAGCCATGATGCAAGTAATACGTAACGGTGGTTTAGGTAATGGTGGATGTAACTTTGATGCAAAAACCCGTCGTAACTCTACCGATTTGGAAGATATTGCAATTGCTCATATCTCAGGTATGGACGCTATGGCACGTGCTTTGGAATGCGCAGCTAAATTATTGGAAGAGTCTCCTTACAAGCAAATGTTGGCGGACCGTTATGCTTCATTCGATAGTGGTAAAGGTAAAGAATTTGAAGAAGGCAAGCTGTCATTGGAACAACTTGTTGAGTATGCTAAGGCAAACGGAGAACCTAAGCAAATTAGTGGAAAACAGGAATTATATGAAAGACTCGTTAGTATGTATTGCTAAATCTGTTTTGCTTAATACATTATAATAGAATAGAAATATTTCTTATAAAGGCAATTCGTAATAAAAAACGAATTGCCTTTTTTTCTTCATATACATAAGTTTTTTTTAATTTTGCTCAATAATATAAACGATTACAATTATGGCAAATAATGAAAATCATTTGGTAATTATGGCAGGAGGAGTTGGAAGTCGGTTTTGGCCGATGAGTACTTCTGAAAAGCCCAAACAATTTATTGATGTGTTAGGATGTGGAAGAACCTTGATTCAATTAACAGTTGATAGATTCAGTGGGATTTGTCCTGTTGAAAATATATGGGTTGTAACATCCGAGAAATATGTTGATTTGGTGAAAGAACAGTTGCCAGACATACCGGATGATAATATACTGAGAGAACCGTGCCGTCGTAATACGGCTCCTTGTATTGCTTATGTTAGTTGGAAAATAAAAAGTCGTTCACCTAAAGCCAATATTGTAGTGACTCCCAGTGATCATGTGATTATGAATGTAGCTGAGTTTCAGCGTGTGATTGTTTCAGCAATGAGCTTTACATGTGATTCGGATGCGATACTGACTTTGGGAATGAAGCCTACTCGTCCAGAGACAGGTTATGGATATATTGAGGCTGATTTGAGTGTGGCTTCACCTGTAAATAAAGAAATATATCGTGTTGATTCATTTAAAGAGAAACCGGATATTGATACAGCAAAGTCGTATATAGAGCAAAACAATTATTTTTGGAATTCCGGAATTTTTATCTGGAATGTCAATACGATAGTAAATGCTTTCAGAGTATATCAGCCTGCTATAGCTAAAGTCTTTGAAAATATTACCAAATATTTTTATACTGAACAGGAGCAGGAAATGATAAACCGGGATTTCCCGACTTGTGAAAGTATTTCAGTAGATTATGCAATTTTAGAAAAGGCAGAAGAGATATTTGTATTTCCTTCCGATTTTGGTTGGAGTGATTTGGGCACATGGGGCTCTTTGTATGAGCAATTGCCTCATGATTTGAATCAGAATGTTTGTATAGGAAACAATATTCATTTGTATGATACGTATAATTGCGTGATTCATACAACTCAGGAAAAGAAAGTCGTAGTCATGGGACTTGATGCATGTATTGTTGCCGAAAAAGATAATACCCTTTTGATTTGTAAACTTAGTGAAGAACAGAAAATAAAACTGTTTGCAGAAGATAAATAATAATTGATTAGTGCAATGAAGAAATTATTGTCATTACCGCCTAATTTGGTAGAATGTTTCTATGATATAGAAAATGTAAATCCTGATGAATGGTTCTGTACATCCGACCCTATTGGAAAAAAATTAGGTTCTGGAGGTGGAACCACATGGTTGCTTGAGGCTTGTAGTCAGAAATGGGCACCGGAAAAAGATTTTATGCAATGGTTATCTGAGGATAAGCGTATTCTGTTGCATGCTGGCGGACAGAGCCGTCGCTTACCGGGATATGCACCCTCTGGTAAAGTGTTGACACCGGTTCCTGTATTCCGCTGGGCTAGAGGACAGCGCTTGAATCAGAATCTGTTGTCTTTGCAGTTACCTTTGTATCAGCGTATCATGGAAAAGGCTCCAGACTCATTGCATACCTTGATTGCCAGTGGAGATGTTTACATAAGAAGCGAGAAGCCTTTGCAGGAAATTCCTGAAGCAGATGTTGTTTGCTATGGATTATGGGTTGATCCCAGTCTGGCAAAAAATCACGGAGTTTTTGTTTCTTCCCGTCAAACTCCTGATAAACTGGATTTCATGCTTCAAAAGCCTTCTGTTCAGGAATTGGGAAATCTGATGCAAACGCATCTGTTCCTGATGGATATAGGTATCTGGCTGTTGAGCGATAGAGCTGTAGAATTGTTGCATAAGCGCTCTAAGCAGAATGAAGAGTATAAGTATTATGATTTGTATTCAGATTTCGGCCGTGCATTGGGTGAGCATCCGCAACTGATAGACGAAGAACTTCAAAATTTAAGTGTTTGCATACTTCCTTTGCCAGGAGGTGAGTTTTATCATTATGGAACGAGTCGTGAACTCCTGTCATCAACCGTTGCTATTCAGAATCTGGTTAATGATCAGCGTGAGATTATGCATCTCAAGGTAAAGCCTCATCCAGCCATATTTGTACAGAATGCCTTGGTCGATATAGAGCTAAAGGCCGAAAATTCAGATGTATGGATTGAAAACAGCCATGTAGGAAAACAGTGGACATTAGCCCATAAACATGTGATTACAGGCATTCCGCAGAATGACTGGAATATAACGTTGCCTGCAGGTGTTTGCGTAGATGTTGTTCCGATGGGTGAAAAGGATTATGTAGCCCGTTGTTATGGATTTAATGATGCTTTCAAGGGAAAACTTGACAGTGATGATACCTTGTTTATAGGAGAACCTGTCACAAAATGGCTGGCAGAAAGAGGACTTGCTGTTGAGAATATTGAGCATAATGAAGATTTGCAGGCCGCACGCATATTCCCAGTTTGTTCTTCTGTTTCAGATTTGGGTAAGATTTTCCGCTGGATGATAAGCGATTCTTCTTATGAAGAAGGAAAAAAACTGTGGCTGAAGGCCCGTCGTATTTCTGCTGATGAGATTTCTGCTTATGCAAACCTTCGTCGTCTGACTCAGCAGCGTAATGATTACAGGGCAAAGAACTGGCCTTTGTTAGCTAAGAACCATGAGAAAAGTGTGTTTTATCAGTTGAATCTGCAACATGCTGCCGAAGAGTTTGCAGCCAATAGACTTCCTATGCCAGAGCCTTTGTCTGACAACGTTCCTTTAATGACAAGGATAAACGATCATATGTTCCGTTCGCAGCTGTTACAATTGCAAGGATTGAACGGAGCTGAGGAGGGAGAAAAGGCTTTTGCCTTGTTGCGTGAAGGATTAACTTCTACGGTTCTTAAAGATAAACAGAATCCTCATCTGAATGTATACAGTGACCAGATTGTATGGGCGCGCAGTCCGGTTCGCATTGATTTGGCTGGCGGATGGACAGATACACCTCCTTTCTGCCTGAACGATGGCGGTAATGTGGTGAATATTGCAATAGAACTTAACGGACAACCTCCTTTGCAGTCATATATCAAACCCTCGAAAGAGTATAAGATTGTGCTTCGTTCCATCGATTTGGGAGCAATGGAAGTAATACATACTTATGAAGAGTTAAGAGATTTTGCCAAGGTCGGTTCTCCATTCTCTATTCCGAAAGCCGCATTGGTTTTGGCCGGCTTCCAGCCAGGATTCTCGAACGAGAACTATTCTTCATTGGAAGAGCAATTGAGAGCTTTTGGTTCGGGTATAGAAGTAACGTTGCTTTCTGCAATTCCTGCAGGTTCCGGATTGGGAACCAGTTCCATACTGGCTTCTACCGTTTTAGGGGCTGTTGCTGATTTCTGCGGACTGGCATGGGATAAGAACGAAATAGGACGCCGTACACTTGTTCTGGAACAATTGCTTACTACCGGTGGTGGATGGCAAGACCAATATGGTGGTATCCTGCAGGGAGTGAAGCTTTTGCAGACTCATAGTGGTTTTGAACAGTGTCCGTTAGTAAGATGGCTGCCCGATTTCATGTTTACCGAACCCGAATATCAGAAGTGTCATTTGCTGTACTATACAGGTATTACTCGTACAGCGAAGAATATATTGGCAGAAATTGTTCGAGGTATGTTCCTGAACTCAACAGAGCATTTGGAAATGCTGAATGAGATGAAGGCACATGCCATGGATATGTTCGAAGCTATCCAGCGTGGTAATTTTGAAGATTACGGACGTCTTGTGGCAAAGACCTGGGCACAGAATAAGAAGCTCGATCGTGGAACCAATCCGGAATCAGTAGAAAGCATCATCCGTAAGATAGATGATTACTGCTTAGGATATAAGTTGCCGGGTGCCGGTGGAGGAGGATACTTGTATATGGTAGCCAAAGACTCTGAGGCTGCAGCACGAATTAAAAATATCCTGATGGATAATCCGCCTAATTCATGTGCTCGTTTCGTTGATATGCGCTTGTCTGATAAAGGACTGAAAGTAAGCCGAAGCTGATAATCGGCAATATTATATAAGAAAAACAGCATCTCAATTAGATATAAATCTTTGAGATGCTGTTCTTTTATTATGGTATATATGTTTTTTCGCCTGTTATTTGTCTGTTACCACTTCTCCGTTGACAATAACATTATCCATTTTTATGTTCTTGCAGTTTTCAAAAATATTAGGTTGCTTGCCGTCTTTTATGTGAATGTCTCGCAAGATGATATCGCTGATAGGCGCTTCTTCCAGTCCGACAATCTTAATAGGTGTATTGACGTCTACAACCGTTACGCCAGAAATATGGATGTTGCGGAATACAGGAGTGCGTTCACTTTTCGGCTCCTGAGGCATTTTGCTGTATTTCAGGTTAAATACAATAGCTTCCTTTTGTATGTTGTTCATTACGATGTTGCTTACGCGGATATCCTCAACAACACCTCCACGTCCACGTGTTGATTTCAGACGGATACCTCTGTCTGTACCTTCGAATACGCAGTTGCTTATTGTTACCCGGCGGACACTGCCACTCATTTCACTGCCGATAACTACTCCTCCGTGACCGCTCAGCATTGTGCAGTTTGTGATTGTAATATTTTCACAGGGAGCCGCTAAATTACGTGCCTGAAGATCTCTTCCGCTCTTGATGGTAATACAGTCATCGCCTACTGAAATATGGCAGTTGCTGATATGTACGTTACGGCATGATTCAGGATTTATACCGTCCGTATTGGGAGAGGGAACATTATGTATGGTAACACCATCTACTGTAACGTTCTCACAGAATTCCGGATTGACGGTCCAAAATGGAGAATTGATGATTTTTATTCCTTCTATACGCACATTCTTGCAGCGTATGGGCTGTATAAACGGTGGGCGGAAAAAACGTCTGTCAAGAGTTCCGTGCCAGTCTTCATTTGTTTCCGAAGCAATTTTAGCCACATCATTTTCTTTTTCAAACATGGGCTGGTATTTATTGATGTCACGCTTTCCGTTATCGCGAAGGTCTACGAGCACTTTGAAAAATTCATCCCACCAGGCCTTTCCTTGTCCGTCAATGGTTCCTTCTCCCTTGATTGTTATGTTTTCGGCATCTACAGCATATATTAAAGGACTGAAGCTTTTCATCATTACTCCTTCATGACGCACTTCTACAAAAGGAAGATAATCATCAAAATTGGTCGAAAACAATAATGTTGCACCGGCTTCCAGCTCCAGCGTAATATTGCTTTTCATGTGAATCGGTCCGGTGAGATAGGTTCCCGAAGGGAAGAATAAAGTTCCTCCACCTTGTTTGTTCAGACGTTCGATGGTTTGGTTAATGAGTTTTGTGTTGATAGTTTTTCCATCAATCTTGGCTCCGGCTTTTATCATGTCCACTCGTTCTGCCCACGAAGTAGTAGCAACAGCCAAAACAGCCAGTACTGTAAGAAAGTGTTTTAACATAGTTGTTTATTGTTAAAGGGTAAAATATAAATAATGTATCTAAAGTCATGATTTTGTTGCAAAAATAACCATATTATATCTAAGATTCAACTAAATGTTCGATATTCTTTCATTATCTCTATCAAAAGAATTATCTTTGCAGCATAAAAATATAAGAGATTAAGTATATGGCATCCAATTTGAGATTTAAAGTCGTAGAAACGGCCTTTCACAAGAAACCACTTGAAGTAGAATTGCCGAAAGAGCGTCCGTCGGAATATTACGCAAAATATGTATTCAACAAAGAGAAGATGTTCAAGTATCTTCCGAGTAAGGTATATGATGCATTGATGGACGTAATCGAAAATGGCGCTAACCTTGACCGCAATATAGCAGATGCAGTAGCTGAAGGAATGAAAAAATGGGCTATGGAACTGGGAGTAACCCATTATACCCACTGGTTTCATCCTTTGACAGAAGGTACAGCCGAAAAACATGACGCTTTTGTTGAGCATGACGGTAAGGGAGGATTGGTTGAAGAATTTTCTGGAAAACTGCTTGTACAGCAGGAAACAGACGCGTCTTCTTTCCCGAATGGTGGTATACGTAATACGTTTGAGGCACGTGGATATTCTGCTTGGGACCCTTCATCACCGGCATTTATCGTAGAAGATACCTTGTATATCCCTACTATATTTATTGCCTATACGGGAGAGTCACTTGATTACAAGACTCCTTTGTTGAAGGCTTTGCGTGCAGTAGACCGTGCAGCAACAGAAGTTTGTCATTATTTCTATCCGGATGTAAAGCGTGTGCAGGCAAATCTTGGTTGGGAACAGGAGTATTTTCTGGTAGACGAGGGACTTTATGCCGCACGTCCGGACCTTCTTCTTACAGGTAGAACATTGATGGGACATGAGTCTGCAAAGAACCAGCAGTTGGAGGACCATTATTTTGGAGCAATACCAACCCGTGTGGCAGCATTCATGAAAGAACTTGAAGTTGAGGCCTGGAAACTGGGAATTCCCTGCAAGACCATTCATAATGAGGTAGCTCCTAATCAGTTTGAGCTGGCTCCGATTTATGAAGAATGTGACTTGGCAGTCGATCATAATATGCTGGTGATGGCTTTGATGCGTAATATTGCCAGAAAGCATGGCTTCCGTTTGTTGCTGCATGAAAAGCCTTTTAAAGGAATCAATGGTTCAGGAAAACATAATAACTGGTCATTGTGTACAAATACAGGCCATCTGTTGATGGCACCCGGTAAGACTCCTGCCGATAATCTGTGTTTTATTACTTTTATAGTCAATACGCTTAAAGCCGTATACCGTCATAATGGATTACTGAAAGCCAGTATCATGTCGGCTACCAACGCTCATCGTTTGGGAGCACATGAAGCACCTCCTGCCATCATATCCATATTCTTGGGAACTCAGTTGACCAAAACGCTTGATCATTTGGAAGAATCTGAAGATGACCAGTTTGACTTTATGGGTAAGCAGGGCAGAAGCCTGGATATACCTCAGATTCCGGAAGTGATGATTGACAATACTGACCGTAACCGTACTTCTCCTTTTGCATTTACCGGTAACAGATTTGAATTCCGTGCCGTTGGTTCGGAAGCAAACTGTGCGTCTGCTATGATTGCCCTGAATACAGCCATGGCAGAACAGCTGAAAGAATTCAAGCAGGATGTTGATGCACTGATTGAAAAGGGAGAGCCTAAAGTTACTGCTTTGTTGAAAGTAATACGCCGTTATATCAAGGAATCCAAACCTATCCGTTTTGATGGAAACGGTTATAGCGATGAGTGGGTTGAGGAGGCTAAGCGTCGTGGTCTAGACTGCGAAACTTCTTGTCCGGTTATATTTGACAATTACCTTTCTGATTCTAGTATTGAGATGTTTGAATCAACGGGAGTAATGACTCGTAAAGAGTTGGCAGCCCGTAATGAGGCCAAATGGGAAATCTATACGAAGAAGATTCAGATTGAAGCCCGTGTATTGGGTGACCTGGTCATGAATCATATTATTCCTATTGCAACCAAGTATCAGACTCAGCTTATAGACAATGTATATAAGATGCAACAGATTCTTGGAAAAGAGGAAGCACAGCAAATGTCAGGCCGAAATGTTGAGCTTATTCGTGACATTGCCAAGCATACAGGAATACTGAAAGAATTGGTTGATACGATGATTGAATCACGTAAAGTAGCTAACCGTATTGAGAACGAACGTGAGAAAGCCGTAGCATATCACGATAACATTGCTCCGATGCTGGAAACAATCCGTTATCATGTTGATAAACTCGAACTGATTGTAGACAATGAGTTGTGGACTCTTCCAAAATATCGTGAGCTTCTGTTTATAAGATAAACTTAGGTATATTTATTAATAATGGTAAAGTGAGATATGAATCATGGTTATGATTGGGTATCTCACTTTTTTCTTTTTTGTCCAAAAAGAAACCGATAACTTATTAAAAAATAAATTATCGGCATCTTTTTTTCTTTTATAAGTTATGAATCTTACAGATTATAAGTTATGATTTTATAATTTATATCCTTGATTTTTTAAGTCATAACTTATGAAAAATAAAATTGTCTCGATGGAAGAAGAGCTTAAACATTGTCATTTGCATTTTTCTTGTCTTCTATCTTTATAACGGTATCATGCTCTTCAGATATGATTGTAGCGTCTTCTATGTCGTTGTTGCGGAAACGTCGGAACCGGTATGCATTGAACATTCCGGATACTCCATATACTACGGCACTTACCCCCAATACGATGAATGGCAGTTCTGCAGTTTTAAAAGGATTGAAAAGAACTACAATTCCGGCAATCAATACCAATAGCGGTACTATATAGAATCCGGCAGAAACGGGAGTGTGTTTACGCATGTTTACAAGTCCTACAATCATATTCATTCCGGCAAGTACCAGTACGGCTCCCAACATATACATCAGTATGGTAACGAACATGCCCGGAGTGATAAGAAGCCATAGTCCGAAAAGTAAGGTTCCCAGTCCGCCAATAGGGAAGGAGCGAGTTGCTTGTTTGTTAAGCAGGTAATTGAAAATAGATATGATTCCGGGAATCAGGAACATGGCCCCTATAAGCATTACAAAATAAATACTGGCAGTTCCCGGATAGGCAACCAGCAGGATACCAATCAGCAATGAAAAGATACTGCGTATCCACACGTTTTTGATTTTCTGATTCATATTAGTTGATTATTACGTTTAACTCTACTGATAACAGTGAAAGACATTAAGCTTATTCTTCTAGTTTACACAAAAATAGTATTATTCTTTGAATAATGGCTTTTTATCAAGAACAATTTCAGAAACAAAAATCTGCCCCAGAGTATCACCTGTACTCTGGAGCAGACTCCAATATGTATAACGACTTTATTGATTACAGCAGTTCTTCCGATATGAATCCTTTGGGAAGTGTACGGCAGTTATATCCGGAAGCCATAATCTCGCCATATGCACCGGCCGAGCGGATGGCTATCAGGTCATTGCGCTGCACTTTGTTCAAATCGATAGCTTTGGCAAAAACATCTGATGATTCGCAGATAGGACCTACGATGTCATAAGTTTCGCATGCCATTTCAGAGGTAATGTTTTCAATCTTGTGATACGCCTGATACAGTGCCGGGCGTATCAGATCCGTCATACCGGCATCTACAATGGCAAACTGTTTGAATGTACCTTGTTTCACATATAGAACTTTAGTTATCAGCGAGCCGCATTGTCCTACAATGGAACGTCCGAGTTCAAAATGTATGGTTTGTTTTGAATGGCGTTTCAAATGTTTATTGTAACATTCAAAGTAAGACGCAAAGTCGGGTATAGACTGGCGATTGGGGTGTTGGTAGTCAATACCTAATCCTCCTCCTACATTGATATGGTCTACAATGATGTGACGTTTGGCCAGTTTGTCCTGAAGTTCGTTGATACGGTTACATAAGGCAACAAAATCACCCATGTCCAGAATCTGTGAGCCTATATGAAAATGTAAGCCTATGAAACGGACGTTCGGCATGTTCTGTGCCATGTCTATAACCTTATCCATATCTTCCATACTTATACCGAACTTGTTTTCTGCCAGTCCGGTCGTTATGTTGGCGTGTGTATGTGCTCCTACATTCGGATTGATACGAAATGCTACAGATGCTATTTTGTTTTTTGCAGCTGCAAGTTCATTTATTACTTGCAATTCGGGAACAGATTCCACGTTAAAGCAGAAAATATTATTATCCAGACCAAGGTTAATTTCCCAGTCCGATTTTCCTACTCCCGCATATACGATTTTGTCTGTGGAAAATCCTGCTTTGATGGCGGCATTGATTTCACCGCCACTTACACAGTCTGCTCCCAATCCGGCTTCGCGGATAATATTGAGTACTTTATCATTCGCATTTGCCTTTACGGCGTAATGTACATGAAAGTTCTCATATTTTCCTGCTTCCCGGTTAACTTCGTTTAATGTATTTCGTAATAAATTTGTATCGTAATAATAAAATGGTGTCTGTATCTCTCTAAATTTTTCTACAGGAAAAGTTCCTTTCATTTGCAGTTAATTTCATTAATGATTAAACAATGTTTTACTTAAAGCCTGCAAAGCTCTCTTTTTATCGTCTTCCTTGATAAGGAAAGATATGTTGTAATTGCTACCTCCGTATGAAATCATGCGTACAGGGATATCGCTCATTGCGGAAATGGCTTTTGATTCAAAACCTACATTTTCCCACTTCAAATCACCTACAACACATACAATACACATATCATGGTCGACAGTTACGGTTCCATATTTTTTCAGGTCGTTTACAATCTCATGAAGGTGTTTGGTATTGTCAATAGACATTGAAACTCCTACCTCTGATGTACATATCATATCAATAGAAGTCTGATAACTTTCAAAGATTTCAAATACTTTGCGCAAAAAACCATGTGCGAGTAACATGCGGCTCGATTTGATTTTTATGGCAGTGATATTGTCTTTGGCAGCAACAGCCTTAATTTTTCCAGCTTCTGTATCGTTTGAGATAAGGGTTCCCGGAGCCTGAGGTTCCATTGTGTTCAGCAAGCGAACCGGAATGTTGGCATATTTGGCCGGTTGAACACAGGTAGGATGAAGGATTTTTGCTCCAAAATAAGCCAGTTCGGCAGCTTCTTCAAAATGAAGATGGCGTACGGGTGATGTCTTGTCAACGATACGTGGGTCATTGTCGTGCATTCCGTCAATATCTGTCCAAATCTGAATTTCATCAGCATTGATGGCAGCACCAATCAGTGAAGCTGTATAGTCGCTTCCTCCGCGTTGTAAGTTGTCGATTTCGCCGTATGCATTTCGGCAAATATATCCTTGAGTGATATAAATTTCGGCATTGGCATTCTTTTCAAGCAGAGCTGCCAGCTTTTCTTTGATATAATTAGGGTCGGGCTCTGCATTCTTATCTGTACGCATATAGTCAAGAGCCGGGATTAAAACAGCATTGTATCCCTGTTCCTGCAAATAGTTTGTTACCATGTTGGTTGAAATAATTTCTCCCTGTGCCAGGATAATCTTTTCTTCAAACAGAGTAAACAAATCTTTTGTATATGAACGGATGAAATTGAATTCATCTTTGATAAAAGCTAATGTTTTCTTTTTGTACTCGTCAGTTGTGTAAAGTTCATCAACATGTTTTCTGTAAACAGCCTCCAGGTTATTAATAATTTCATTAGCTCCCTCTGGATTCTTTTTATATAAATAATCCGAGATTTCCACTAAGGTATTGGTTGTTCCGGACATTGCCGAAAGTACCACGATTTTTTTCTCTCCATCTGTAATAAGTTTAACTACTTCTTTCATTCTTTGTGCAGACCCTACAGATGTTCCTCCAAATTTTAATACTTTCATTTTCTTAGATTATTTATTGTTGTTATTAATTTGTTGACTATAGAATTCTTTAGTGTATTCAATGATTTGATGCCCTTCACACTTGTATACAATGCCGGGAAACTCACGAACGAGATTCAGGTTGTGGGTTGTCATTACCACCGCTGCTCCTTTGGCACTGATGGCGCGTAGCAATCCGATAATCTGTCTTCCGGTTTCTTCATCCAGATTTCCGGTTGGTTCATCGGCCAATATTATTTTCGGAGAATTCAGAATGGCACGTGCCAATACAATTCGCTGCTGTTCTCCTCCAGAGAGTTCATGAGGCAATTTATATCCTTTGGTCTCCATTCCCACCATTTTCAGCACTTCCTGGATACGTTCCTGTATCTCGCTTTGCTTTTTCCATTGGGTGGCTTGTAATACGAACTCAAGATTTTCATATACTGTGCGGTCTGTAAGCAGTTGAAAATCCTGAAATACAATACCAAGCTGACGTCGCAAAGCCGGAATCTGCTTGGTCTTTATTGACAACATGCTATGTCCAAGTACTTCTGCTGTTCCGGTATTCACATTCAGTTCTTTGTAGAATGATTTGAGCAGGCTGGTCTTTCCTGAACCTACTTTCCCGATAAGGTATATGAATTCACCTTCATTTAACTGGAAGTTTACATCCGAAAGAACTGTATGTTCCTGTTGGTTTATATCTACGTGCTGATAGTTGATGAGCATCTTTCTTTTTAATCTTATTTATGGCGTTTTTGTAATTCACGTGCAAGGTCTTCTATACGCATTCCTTTTGACGTAAGAAGTACGATGAGGTGATAAATCATGTCAGAAGCTTCATAAATCAGTCTGTCATCGGTTCCGTTGGTCGCTTCAATGACAGTTTCTACAGCCTCTTCGCCGACCTTTTGTGCCATACGGTTAATTCCGGCCTGGAACAATGAGGTGGTATAGGAATCTTTAGGCATCTCTTTATGTCGCTTTTCTATAAAATCTTGCAGATAGCTCAAGAAAAAGATATCTGCTTCATTTTTTTCTCCCCAACAAGTATCTGTTCCTGTATGGCATACAGGACCTTCTGGTTTGGCTTGAATCAGTAATGTGTCGTTGTCACAGTCTGCTTTTACAGAAACAACGTTTAGAAAATTTCCGCTAGTCTCACCTTTAGTCCAAAGTGACTGGCGTGAACGGCTGAAGAACGTAACTTTTCCAGTTTCGATGGTCTTTTCATAAGCTTCCTTATTCATGAATCCCAGCATCAAGACTTTACGTGTCTGGCAGTCTTGAATGATAGCAGGAATAAGTCCGTTCATTTTTTCAAAATTCAAATCCATTTTGTGATAAATTACTTTAATTTATTTTAGTCGTACATTTATATTGCATTTGCAAAGATACTGTTTTAATTCTGAAATCTTTATATCTCCGAAGTGAAAAACGCTGGCAGCAAGTGCAGCGTCGGCTTTTCCTGTCAGAAAAGCATCACGAAAATGTTCTGGAGTACCGGCTCCACCCGATGCGATAACCGGAATGGAGAGTATGTCGGCCAGATGTGCCAACGCTTCATTGGCATATCCGGTTTTTACACCGTCATGGTTCATGCTTGTGAAAAGTATTTCTCCGGCTCCCCGTTCGCATGCTTCCTTGGCCCAGTCAAACAGATTCTTTTCTGTTTCCAGACGTCCTCCGTTAAGATAGCATTTCCATATGCCGTTTGTTTCTTTGGCGTCAATGGCGACAACACATACCTGTGAGCCAAAATGTGAGGCTATGTCATTTATGAGTTGAGGATTACGTATGGCTGCCGAGTTGATGGATATTTTATCTGCGCCGGCTTCAAGCAGTCTTTCTACGTCATTTAATTCATATATTCCGCCGCCCACAGTGAATGGGATATTGATATTGGCGGCAACACGTTTTACAAGTTCTGTGAAAGTCTTTCTTTTTTCATGACTGGCTGTAATGTCTAGAAAAACAAGCTCGTCTGCACCTTCAGCAGAATAGTATTTTCCAAGTTCTACCGGATCACCGGCTTCTCTCAGGTCGACAAAGTTGATTCCTTTCACGGTTTGCCCGTCTTTGATATCCAGACAGGGTATGATTCGTTTTGCTAACATGTATGTTCGATTTTGTACTTATCGTTTTTCTTCGATAAAGTTTTGTATTTCCTTTAAAGTAATTCTGTTCTCGTAAATGGCTTTTCCTGTAACTACTGCCGGAATGCCTGCTGCATCAAGGTTGCGGATATCATTCATAGAACTGACCCCTCCACTGGCTATCAGATACAATGACGGTATTTGCTGCATAATCTTTTTATACAGGTCAGTTGATGGTCCTTGTAACATTCCGTCCTGACGAATGTCGGTACACAATACTTGTGTTATACCTTTGCCGTAATATAGTTCAAGATAGGGAAGGAGTTGCAGGTTACTTCCTTCCAACCAACCATTTACTGCAATCTTTTCGTCTTTGGCATCGGCGCCTAATATGATTTTTTGCGGACCGAATTTCTGTAGCCATTCTTCAAACAGTGCAGAGTTACTGGCAGCAATGCTTCCAACTGTTACCATTTGTGCTCCGCATTCCAAGGCAATGGCAAGGTCTTTTTCGGTTTTGATACCTCCTCCGAAGTCAATGGTTAGTGATGTATGGGCGGCAATTTGTTCCAATGTTCTGTAATTGACGATGTGTTTTGACTTGGCACCATCCAAATCAACCAGATGAAGTCTTCTGAGTCCGTAATCTTCAAATTTTTTCGCCACATCCAATGGACTGTTTGAGTAGACTTTCTGATTATTGTAGTCTCCCTGTGACAGGCGTACACACTTCCCGTCGATGATATCTATAGCAGGAATAATATCAATCATAGCTTATAAATCTAGGAAATTTTTAAGGATTCTTTCGCCCACACATCCGCTTTTTTCCGGATGAAACTGGGTTGCATAAAAATTCTCTTTCTGCAGTGCGGCACTGAATGGAAGAGTGTAATCTGTTTTTGCTGCAGTATAATTGCATAACGGGGCATAGTAACTATGTACAAAATATACAAACTCTTCCTTGTCAAAGCCTTTGAATAACTCACTTCGGGTATCGGTAATGGTATTCCATCCCATATGAGGCACTTTTTCCGTATGGTCAGATGGCTTGAATCGCAGAATATTTACATCAAAAATTCCCAGTCCGTCTACATCACCCTCTTCAGTGTGCTTGCATAACAGCTGCATGCCTAAACAAATTCCCAATACTGGTTGTTTAAATGAGCGGATAAGATTGTCAAGTCCGCTATGGTGAAGATATTCCATTGTGTTTGCTGCTTCACCAACTCCGGGGAAAATAATTTTATCCGCACTGTTCAGTACTTTTTCATCGGCAGTAATGCATGCTTCTACCCCCAATCGTTTGAGTGCATTTTCTACTGAGCGTATATTGCCGGCGTTATATTTGATAATTGCTACTTTCATATTTTCTATTTCTGGTAGGATTTTAGAGAACAGAGTTCACTTGTTTTTTTTGTCTTATATAAATTCAATCCCTTTGTTCACTTGAGTGTTGTTTGCTCATTTGGGCTTTTTAATGTGTTTTTAGTCTCATAAGTTGCATTGTTTTTGTATTCATTTCTCTATTATAATTAATGTGTCCAGATGCAAAAATAGAAATTTTTTGTGATTTGATATATTTTATTGCCCCAAAACATTTCATATTTCTAAAAAATCACTACCTTTGCATCCGCAATCGAGAGAGATTGTGATTAAAGCAAATTTTGAAGAAAAAACTGGTGCGTTAGTTCAGTTGGTTAGAATACATGCCTGTCACGCATGGGGTCACGGGTTCGAGTCCCGTACGCACCGCTTTTTCGAAAGATATTGCAAACAAGAAAAAAACTGGTGCGTTAGTTCAGTTGGTTAGAATACATGCCTGTCACGCATGGGG